>MAAC01019215.1_pt1 | contig 296152 bp, 278 predicted proteins | sample 1115981 | NCBI WGS metagenome assembly MAAC01 (sample SAMN04961126, study PRJNA320927) | seawater metagenome | isolation source: sample BD02T64 sea water enriched with oil for 64 days | place: USA:Gulf of Mexico | collected 2013-07-27 | reverse complement strand
CTTTTTTATAAGCTTTTTTTAAACTATTTCCTTTCCCCTTCTTTTACAACGCCTTAGCGATTGAACGCCCTGTCTGAACTCTTTTTTTGTCATACCTAGAATACCTTATATATAATAGGTCTTGTTTTAACCAATAGATTACTTTATAGAAGTATGGACTCAAAAAAAAGTGAGACGAGAAAGCGCGGTGGTTTATCCTCTATAAACCAAAGGCCCTAAAACTTATTATAAAAAGAAGAATTTATGAGGTTGAAAAATTATACATATATATATATTGTATGAAAGTATTTATCATACTATCTTTGTCCACTTAATTAATTACCTATATATATAAATGATAGACATAACTCTACCAGATGGATCAGTAAGAAGCTACGATGAAGGAATTTCACCAATGGCTGTTGCTAAAGATATTAGTGAAGGTTTTGCTAGAAACGTAATTTCAGCACGTTTTAATGATGAAACCATTGAAACCTCTACTCCATTAACCACTAGTGGGGCTTTAGTTTTATATACATGGAAAAATCCTGAAGGAAAAAAAGCATTTTGGCATTCATCATCGCATGTATTAGCACAGGCAATTGAAGAACTATATCCAAATGCTAAGTTATCTATTGGACCTGCTATAGAAAATGGTTTCTATTATGATGTCGATTTTGGTGAAGACTCTCTTTCTGAAAAAGATTTCAAATCAATTGAAACTAAGATGCTAGAAATAGCTAGAGGAAAGCACGACTTTAAAATGCGTGCTCTATCGAAAGCTGATGCCTTATCTCTTTATAAAAGTCAAGACAATACATATAAAGTAGAGTTGATAGAAAATCTTGAAGATGGTACGATCACATTTTGCGATCATTCAACCTTTACAGATTTATGTCGTGGTGGACATATTCCAAATACTGGAATTATAAAAGCCATCAAAATTCTTTCAGTAGCTGGAGCCTATTGGAGAGGTGATGAAAACAATAAACAACTAACGAGAGTTTATGGTATTTCTTTTCCAAAGCAAAAAGAATTGACTGAATATCTCGAATTATTAGAAGAAGCAAAAAAACGAGACCATAGAAAACTTGGAAAAGAATTAGAATTATTCACCTTCTCTCAAAAGGTTGGACAGGGTCTTCCATTATGGTTACCTAAAGGTGCAGCTTTAAGAGAACGCTTAGAGAATTTCTTAAAATCGGCTCAAAAGAAAGCAGGATACGAAATGGTGATTACACCTCATATTGGTCAAAAAGAACTATACGTTACTTCTGGGCATTATGCTAAATATGGTGAAGATAGTTTTCAACCAATTCATACGCCTAATGAAGGTGAAGAGTTTTTATTAAAACCTATGAATTGCCCTCATCATTGTGAAATATATAATGCCAAACCCTTTTCCTATAAAGAACTTCCAAAGCGTTACGCAGAATTTGGTACTGTATATCGCTATGAGCAAAGTGGAGAACTACATGGATTAACTCGTGTTAGAGGATTTACACAAGATGATGCACATATTTTTTGCACTCCTGATCAATTGGATAAAGAATTTAAAGACGTTATCGATTTAGTATTATATGTTTTCGGTTCCTTAGGGTTTGAAAATTTTAGAGCACAAGTCTCTTTAAGAGATCCTGACACTCCTGAAAAATATATTGGAAATGTTGAAAATTGGGAAAAAGCAGAACAGGCAATTATTAATGCTGCTAAAGATAAAGGCTTAGATTACGTTATTGAAACTGGAGAAGCAGCATTTTATGGCCCGAAATTAGATTTCATGGTTAAAGATGCCCTTGGGCGTAACTGGCAACTTGGAACAATTCAAGTAGATTACAACCTACCGGAACGTTTTGACTTGACATACAAAGGCAGTGATAATGAACTACATAGGCCAGTAATGATTCATCGCGCACCGTTTGGAAGTATGGAACGATTTATAGCAATTTTATTGGAACATACAGGTGGGAATTTTCCACTTTGGCTCATGCCAAATCAAGTAATTATTTTATCTATTAGCGAGAAATATGAAAAATACGCGGAAAAAGTTTTAAATTTGTTAGAAAATCACGAAATTCGCGCCCTCGCTGACAACCGAAATGAGACCATTGGGAGAAAAATCCGTGATGCGGAAATGAATAAAATCCCATATATGCTGATAGTTGGAGAGAATGAGGAGCAGGACAATAAGATAACTATACGTCAACATGGAGGTGAAGATTTAGGCATGATAAGTGTAGAAGCATTCTCAATCATCGTTGATAATGAGATTAAAAGAACATTAAAAACCTTTAAATAATATTAAGTTTAACTAAAATTTTAAGTCATAGCAATACGTAGAAGAAACTTCTCTAGAAGAGTTGTAAAAGAGGAGCAACACAAAATTAACTCAAACATTAGATCTGAAAATGTCAGACTTGTAGGCGATAATGTCGAAATCGGTGTTTATCCAACTAAAAAGGCATTAGAAATTGCAGATGAACAAGGTCTCGATCTTGTCGAAATCTCACCTAATGCAGAACCACCTGTTTGTAAAGTTATGGACTATAAAAAGTTTCTTTACGAACAAAAAAAACGTGATAAGGCTTTAAAGTCTAAAGCAACTAAAGTAATAGTTAAAGAAATACGTTTTGGTCCTCAAACTGATGCTCATGATTATGAGTTTAAAAAGAAACATGCCATTAAGTTTTTAAGCGAAGGCGCAAAACTTAAAGCGTTTGTATTTTTTAAAGGGAGATCGATTGTATTTAAAGAACAAGGTCAAATTTTGCTACTTAAATTAGCACAGGATCTTGAAGATTATGGTAAAGTAGAACAAATGCCACGGCTTGAAGGAAAGCGTATGACCATGTTCATTTCACCAAAAAAAGGAAAATAAAATCCATATATTAGGATTAACAATAATAAGTGAAGCGTAATTAAAAACTAGGAGAAAATGCCTAAAATGAAAACTAAATCAAGTGCTAAGAAACGTTTTAAACTAACTGGCACTGGTAAGATTAAAAGAAAGCATGCTTTTAAGAGTCATATTTTGACAAAAAAATCTAAAAAGCGTAAACTTGCTTTAACTCATGACACTTTAGTACATAAAGCGGATGAGAACAATATTAAAACAATGATGCGTTTAAAGTAACATCGTTTTAATTGGTTAAAACAAATTATAAACCATGGAGTTAGGCCTGAACAACAAGCGTCATTTAGTTGACCGCCTACTACAAAAAAACAATTAAGAAATGCAAAAGAGCCAGAAGAAAAAAGGTTCTTAAGCAAGCAAAAGGTTACTTTGGAAGACGTAAAAACGTTTGGACAGTAGCAAAAAATGCGGTTGACAAAGCGATGCAATATTCGTATAGAGATCGTAGAAACAAAAAAAGAACTTTCCGTGCATTATGGATAATGCGTATTAACGCAGGAGCTAGATTACATGGAATGACCTATTCAAGATTTATGGGGAAACTTAAAGCTAATAATATCGAATTGAACCGTAAGGTCCTTGCAGATTTAGCAATGAATAACCCAGAAGCTTTTGAGGCTATAGTAAATAAAGTAAAATAAGGCTTTCGCCTAAATAATAACAACAATTCACTTATAAAAATCCGATTCTTAATAGAATCGGATTTTTTATTTTATAGACCTCATAAAACTTATCACTTCTCCTCTATTCCTGTTGGTTATAAGTACTAATAATTATATCTTTCAAATCAAATTTAAACATATTAAAATGCAGCGTATTCTATTTACAACTATCCTAATGATGTCTCTTTCAATAGCATCATTTTCTCAAGATAAGGAAACAGATAAAGAACCAACTTGGAATGTTTCAAATCCAGAAGGAAATTGGGATTTTAAAGAACTAAAACTATCCACAAACGAAGGAACTTGGATGAACATTGATGTAAGTCCTGATGGAAAACATATTGTTTTTGATATGTTAGGTGACATCTATAAGATGGACAGTAATGGCGGAATAGCTACTGTACTTAGAGAAGGACTAGCATTCGAAATTCAACCACGATTTAGTCCTGATGGAAAACTAATTTCGTTTACTAGTGACGCTGGTGGTGGCGATAATATTTGGATAATGAATAGCGACGGAAGCGATGCCAAACAAGTGACTAAAGAAAATTTTAGGCTTTTAAACAATGCCATTTGGACTGTCGATAGTAATTATCTAATTGCAAGAAAGCATTTCACTTCTGAACGATCTGCAGGAGCTGGAGAATTATGGATGTATCATAAATCTGGTGGTTCAGGTATTCAACTTACCAAACGAAAGAATGATCAACAAGACGTAAATGAACCTAGTCTATCTTCAGATGGTAAGTATCTATATTATAGTGAAGACATGTATCCTGGTGGTGTCTTTCAATACAATAAAGATCCAAATAGTCAGATTTATGTGATTAATAGATATGATATGGTCTCAGGAGAAACTGAAAGAATAACTGGAGGTCCAGGTGGTGCAGCAAGACCACAAATTTCTAAAGATGGAAAAAAACTGGCCTTTGTAAAACGTGTTCGTACTAAAACTGTGCTTTTCATTCATGATTTAGAAACTGGTGAAGAATGGCCAATCTATGACCAGTTAAATAAGGATCAACAGGAAGCTTGGGCCATATTTGGAGTGTATACTAATTTTAATTGGATGCCTAATAATGAAGCTATCGTGTTTTGGTCTGGCGGAAAAATAAATCGTATTAATACCAAAACATTAACGGTTACAAATATTCCTTTTCAAGTGGATGCTACGCTGAAAATTGCAAAAGCCATTGAAGTAGATACCCCTGTTGCTCCAGACAATTTTGACGCGAAAGTTATAAGACATGCAGCAACTTCACCTGATGAAAAGACCATTGTATTTAATGCAATCGGTTATTTATGGACACAGAAACTTCCTAATGGTAAACCAAAACGATTGACCTCTGGTTCAGACTTTGAATTTGAACCTACCTTTTCTCCAGATGGGAAAACCATATCTTATGTGACTTGGAATGACACTACTCTTGGCGCTATTTATAGTATTCCAGCTGGTGGTGGTACGACCACTAAATTAACCAAACAAAAAGGAATTTATCGTAATCCAGCTTATGCACATAGCGGACAATACATTGTTTTTAGAAAAGAAAGAGGGAATAACGAACAAGGTCGATCTTATGGCAAACAGCCAGGTTTATACATAATGAACGTTGATGGTTCAAATGCAAAATTGGTTACGAAACAAGGTGATTATCCTACGTTTAATACAGATGATTCTAGAATTCTATATCAAACTGGAGGTCAATTTTTTGGCGCATTAACTAAAGAATTAAAAAGTGTAGATTTAAATGGATTTGATGAACGTGAACTCATTAAATCTAAACATGGAAATCGATTAGTACCAAGTCCTGATGGAAATTGGATCGCATTTGTTCATTTACACAAAGTCTATATGGCACCAATGCCAAAATCAGGTAAGGCTTTGGATTTAACCGACAAAAGCAAGTATATTCCTATATCTCAACTCTCAAAAGATGCAGGTATTAATTTACATTGGTCTAAGAATAGTAAGACTGTTCACTGGACACTTGGAAATGACTACTATTCGGCAGTGGCTTCAGAAGACACTGAACTTGTTGAAACAAGTATATCTATAAATCTTAATGTAAAAACGGATAAACCAGATGGCACAATCGCTTTGAAAGGTGCTCGTATTATCACTATGGAAGGTGACGAAGTCATTGAAAACGGAACTATTATAGTTAAAAATAATCGTATTGAAGCCATTGGAAAAACTGAGGAGATCAATATTCCTTCAGGAGCTTTGGAATATGACCTAACTGGAAAAACGATAATGCCAGGTATGGTAGATGCACATGCCCATATTGGAGGTTTTAGATACGGTTTAACGACTCAAAAACATTGGCAATTTTATGCCAATTTAGCTTTTGGAGTTACAACAGCACATGATCCATCTGCACATTCAGAAACTGTATTTGCATTATCCGAATTACAAAAAAATGGCGCTCTTGTTGGACCAAGACTTTACTCTACAGGATTTATCCTCTATGGTGCTGATGGTGATTTCAAGGCAGTAATAAATAATTTAGACGATGCACGCTCTTCAATAAGAAGAACCAAAGCTTTTGGAGCATTGTCAGTAAAAAGCTATAACCAACCTCGACGTGAACAACGTCAGCAAGTTTTACAAGCTGCTAGAGAAGAAGGGATATTTGTAGTACCAGAGGGCGGTTCAAACTTCTACCATAACCTTACCATGGTTATGGATGGACATACAGGTGTTGAACATAACATTCCTGTTGCTCCTGTTTATAAAGACGTATTGGAACTATGGGGAAACAGCAATGTAGGATATACACCTACTCTAATTGTTAATTATGGAGGTGTCAATGGAGAATACTATTGGTATCAAAAGACCAATGTTTGGGAAAATGAAAAATTACTTAAATATACACCAAGAGGTATTATTGATTCTCGATCTCGATATCGTACTATGGTTCCAGATGAAGACTATGAGAATGGTCATATATTAGTTTCAGAAACCACCAAATCTTTAAGTGATGCTGGAGTTAAAATCAACCTTGGAGCACATGGACAATTACAAGGATTGGGTGCACACTGGGAATTATGGTTACTACAGCAAGGTGGAATGAGCAATCATGAAGCGTTAAAAGCAGCGACGATAAATGGTGCTAATTATATTGGTGCTGGAAACGACATTGGCTCCTTAAAAATAGGGAAATTAGCAGATTTAATAGTTATGGATAAAAACCCACTTGAGGATATTAGAAATTCTGAAAGTATTAAATACACAATGATAAATGGTCGTTTATATGATACAGAAACTATGAATGAAATTGGAAACGAACCTAAAGAACGCACAAAATTCTATTGGGAAAATTCCAAATATAATCAAGCTTTCCCATGGCATGAAGAAAACCAGAGTTTTACTCGAGACGCATGTGGATGTCATTTAGGCCCACACTAAATTAAAAAAATCCGATTCAATGTGAATCGGATTTTTTTATATAATACTTAAAAATTGTCTATTTAAAAATATTTAGGAAATAACAAAGTAATCTAGCCCAGTGAATAGCATACACTATTTTAAGGATCTATAAAGAGACATGATAGAATTTTGGGAAACCATATTATATAATCGATTTAATTAACGGCACTATTTTCCGATACCGCCACCTTTTGGTATAATACCACCGCCATCTTTGGAGATGCCGCCTCCTTTTGGAATGATACCACCACCATCTTTAGAGATGCCGCCTCCTTTTGGAATAATACCACCTCCATCTTTGGAGATTCCTCCCCCTTTTGGGGTAATACCACCTCCGTCTTTAGAAATACCTTTTTTTGTCATGACCCTATTGTTTAAAGAATTAATATCCTCTATATTAGTAAAAATATGTAACTTAAACAAATCAAATCCTACTTATGAAGTATATAAATTAGCGTTAAGTAATTAAAAATGAGCATAAAAGACTTTCTAAAAGAATGTCAAAATAGAAATGTATTTAAACTACTTTCTATATATATTGTTTCGAGTTGGGTGATTTTGCAGGTCATGTCTATTATTTGGCAACCACTTGGTTTGCCAGAGAAAAGTGTGACTTTTTTAATTATTCTCCTCCTTATCGGATTTCCCCTTTACATCTATGTATTGTGGAAAACCCGTATTCGTTTTGCTAAGACCAAAACGGAAAATGAAGAAACAATTGAGACAAACATTAAAACAGAAATTAATTTTAAAACAAAGTACTTTACGGCCTTCGGAATAATTGGGTTGTTTTCGATTCTCTCTGTGTTTTTCATTGTAAACAATAATTTCCTTCAAAAATTAAAATTACCTAATCTTGTTGAAAGTGATAAAATTGCTGTTCTCAATTTTGACAACAATACAGGTGACCAATCATTAGATCTTATTGGCAAAATGACTGCAGATTGGTTAATTCATGGAATTACAGAAAATAGAGCTGGAGAAGTTATTACTTCGGAAGTCGTAAATAGTTATTCTCATTTATTAGGTGCTCAAGCTTCACAGAATAAAAAGACAACTATATTAAGTCAATTTTTGAAACCAAACAAAGTAATTTCAGGGGAGTTCTTCTTGCGTGATAGTACGTTGGTTTTACAATGCTCAATTAAAAACAGTACAGGCAGTGAAACTCAATTCGCTTTTACTCCTATTGAATGTGATGTTGAAGATTCTCTTATTTGCATCGAAAACCTTAGACAAGAAGTTGTTGGATTTTTAATAAATAAACTTGAAAACCCCTACACTTTAGAGGAAACACCTCCAAATTTTAAAGCTTATGAAAAATTTCAGGATGCTAAAAACTACTACGACAATCCAGAACGATATCTGGCTTTATTGAATGAGTCTATTGCTATTGACAGCAACTACTTTGAACCTAAAGTACTACGCGTTCAACATTATTACAATGAAGGTGAATACAGGATCTCAGATTCTTTAAATAAGCGTATTTCTTCTAATAAACTCTTGAGCAAACGCCACCAGCATTTATTAAATTTTTGTAACGCGCTGATAGCAGGCAAAAATGATAAAGTTGTTCGAAATTTTAAATATGAATATGATATATCACCTAAGCACTTAGAATCAAATTCTACCGGCATGACATTGTTTTTACAATTTTTAAATCAGCCTGAAAAAATTGAAGAAATTTATGATGTCATTCCAATGCAGGAATGGATTATTGAAAATTGTGTGCATTGTGGTTATCGCTATTATGTCATGGGATTGGCTTATAATGAATTGAATGACTATCAAAACACTATTGATTTATTGGTTCCAGTAATTGACGTTATGGTTAATGAATCTATTAATCGCGACTTAATACGCACTTTGATTACGGCTTATATTAATTCCAATCAAATTGAAAAACTCGAAAATTTAGTTACGAAATTAGAGCTTACTGAAGATCTGACCACAATGAATGATTTAAATCTTTTTATTGGTGGAGAATTTTTAAAAACCAATAAACAGGCAACAGCGACTACCTACTTCAATAATGTGATTGCTTCTGAAGATGATTTTCAAGTTAACATTGCTGAAGCCTATTATTATAATTCAGACTATGATAATGCCAAAAAGATTTATGAATCATTATATAAAGCGTCTCCAAATTCAATTAATACAATTACAAAATTAGCCATTTGTTATTCGAAAAATGGTGATTCTAAAAAAGGTGAAACCATTATCAAAAAACTTGACAACCTAAGAACCGAATATGAATACGGTAAGATAGATTATGGCTATGCACAATATTATGCGGCTCTTGATGATAATGAAAATGCGATGAGTTTCTTATTAAAATCTATAGCGAAAGGAAATATTTATACACCTACTACATTTCAAAATGACGTGCATTTCAATATCATAAAAGAGCTACCAGAATTTAATAACATATTGACATTCTGGCATTAATTATATTGTTTAATCAATCAAAATAGATCGTATTAATATGAAATTTTCAAGTGAAAAAATAAATGAAGCCTTAAAACTATTTATTTGGCCTATAACACTCATTGTAGGATTGTTACTTATACGAAATACAAATGTATTAAGTGGAAAAGTTAGCATGAAAGAGTTCATTGATCTTCTAACCGTGATAGTCTGGCCACTAACTTTAGTAATAGGATTAATTCTATTCAAAAAACATTTATCAAGTGTCATTGGTAGCTTAGGATCATTAAAAGCTGGTAAAGATGGTATCGAAATGACCTTTCAAAATAAAATTGAAAATGTTCAACAACTCCTCGGAGCAGGATCTGAATCTGGAGCAGTCTCAAAATCTAGTGGTCAAATTAGAATAAAAGGGAGCACGGCAGTAACGCCATATCAAGAACTCATGGAAATTAGAGATGCATTAAATGCCAGAATAATAAGTAAAGCTCAAAAACATAATATCACCACTGAACACACTACGTCAATAGCGCTTAGTGAAAAATTAAAAGATGTTGGTGCCATCACTATTCAAAATTTTCGACTTTTCGGCGCTTTGGTGGATTTAACCAATTCTGGAAATCCATCTATTAATCAAACCCAAATTAATCAAGTTAAAACCCTATATAATTCATTACAATTATAAGTTCTTTAATATGAATAAATTAGACAATGCATATGCATTAATAATAGGAGTTGGCGCAGATCTACCGGATACTGTAACTGATGCTACGGCAATATACAACGTGATGGTTGATGACACCATTTGTGGTTACAAGGAAGAAAATGTAATCCTTCTTACCAATGAGAAAGCCACAGAAGTAGGCATTTTAAAAGGATTGGATACACTAATTGAATTAACCGATGAGAATTCTTCTATTCTCATATTTTATTCGGGACATGGTGGTCATTATCAGGATGCAAATAATAACATTTACTATTTACAACCTAATGACTATGACCCTGTTAAATTTCAACCGTATGTAGATGCTAAAGATCTAAGGAAGAAAATTAATGCGTTACAATCAAAGCGATTAATTCTATTGCTAGATTGCTGTCACGCAGCGGGAATGTTTAAAGGAGAAACTGTTGGTGCCAATCAAACCAGTTTAGGTTCTGATACTAATGCATCGCAATCGCAAAACTTAAATGAAATTGAAGGACTAGCACAAAAAGTTGATGACGATAGAGGCATATCCATAGTCTCTTCCTGTCGTGAAGATCAAAAGTCTTGGATCATGCCTGGTGACGTAAATAGTTTGTTTACAAAGTGTCTTATACAAGTTTTAAGAGCACAGCATAAACGATACTTTGAAGATGAATACATCCGTATCTCTGAAATTGTGCAATACATTTTCAGAAAAGTACCAGAAGTAGAACCACGACAGAATCCTTATGTCAACCTTCAAATTTATGATGATTTTATTCTTAGTTTAATTCCTGCATATTTAAAAGAACAAATATTACCTGCAGGTGAGTCAACGCCAACTCCAGCTGTTCAGGCCACTGAATCTAAAGGCACAAAAAAGGAAGTCGTTTTATCGTTTAGGGAAGAAGAAGGGAATACAAATTTGCTATTATTTCTTCATGGCTTTTCTGGAGAGTCTTCAGATACTTTTGGTAAAATCCCTGAGTTACTAATTAAAGACTCCAAAATGGATGGATGGAACATGAAACCATTAGGATATACACATCATGTTAAACCCGAAATGGGTAAAGATATATGGGCAGGTATTGACGACGTTGATAAAATTGCAGATTATTTAAGTACGTCTATAAAGTATAAGTTTGAAGATTATAATCGTATAGCAATAGTTGCGCATAGTTTAGGTGGATTGGTTGCTCAAAGAGCCATTGCCAATTTAAAAAAAGAACATCAAAATAAAATATCACATTTAATCATGTTCGGGACACCAAGCATTGGTATAGAAGCGGAATTACTGACTAAACTCTGGAATAGTAAATATAAGGCTATGAGTAGTGATGGTGCATTTATCACTAAACTCCGTCAAGATTGGGATGAATCGTTTAGCGATGGTTTACCATTTAAATTAAAAGTAGCGGCTGCAACAAATGACGAATATGTTAGCATTAAATCATGCTATACACCTTTCGATGCTGCTGTATGTGAAACTATAAATGGAAACCATTTGTCAATGGTTAAACCAGAAGATGAGAATAATGATGCCTATAATTTAATATTGGATACATTAAATGACACTAAATTTTATAACAAGTACACCAATTCAGAAGAAATAAATCTTACCCTAGGTAAATATGATTCTGTGGTGAAAGAATTACTTCCTAAAGTAAATGATTTAGATGTGAATGGTTTACGGCAATTGATTTTTAGTTTAGAAGGATTAGATCGGAAAGATGATGCGTTAAGCATCTTGAATGAAAATCCACTAGCCAAAGACAATACGGATTTAATGGGAATTATGGGAGGACGCTACAAAAGAGCGTATTTAAACTCATACTCGAAAAGTGATGGTGATGCGGCGTTTGATTACTACAGTAAGGCATTGGAGATTGCTGAGAAAGAAGAAGATTTTAGTCAGATCTATTATCATGCCATTAATTTGGCTTTTTTAAGTCTGGTTATTTCTGGAAATGAAAGTAAGATGATTACATATGCACAACAAGCGTTAAACGCCACAGATGAATGTAGAAATAATCTTTGGAAGTATGCCACCGTTGCCGAAGCCAATATGTATTTAGATAATATGGATGTAGCCAAAGAATTTTATACGAAGTCTGCTGAAATCGCAGATATACGTCAGAAAATTTCCATGCATACAAATGCTTATGCTGGTTACGTTGCATTAATGCAATCGGATAATGAAAAGGATCCGTTTATCAAATTCTTAAAATCTAAGTTTTTGTCATAATTCAATAATAATGCTAAAAATAGAACAGGGCAATATACCAGATTTCAATTTTAAACAGGCTTTAAAAAAGCCAATCCCAATTCGATGTTTTCAAATGAAAGAGCCCTTTAAAGTTGAAACTCTTGAAGGCATTATGCTTGGAAAAAAGGGAGACTGGTTGATGGTTGGAGTTACTGGAGAAATGTACCCTTGTGATCAGAAAATTTTTAACTTGACTTATGACCTAAAAATCAAATAATTATATTTTTTATATATTTAAAAAGCAATTAACTAATCCAACCCTCTAGAAAACATGGATATTGAGTCAATATTTGTCAGCTATTCAAGTAAAGATCGACCATTCGCATTAGGACTTACAAAAGAATTACAAAATCTAGGTGCTAATGTATGGATAGACCAATTAGGAATTAAACTTGGTCAGAACTGGGATAACGCAATTGATGACGCATTAGAATCTGCAGATACTGTAATTCTAATAATTTCACCAACTGCAGTTTCGTCTCAAAATGTTCAAGATGAAGTTTCGATTGCTATAAATGAAAATAAAAAATTTGTACCAATTATGATAAAAGAATGTGATCTGCCCATGCGTTGGCAAAGGAGACAGTATGCAGATCTCATCAACAATCCTGATAAAGCCATTGGAGATATTCTGGAATTTTTGGGTATCGAAAAAAGCGAATCTGTAAATTTAAAAAATGTACTCTCTCTTATTGGAGTTTCTGAGGCACAACCTACAACTGTTAAGCATGTTTCCGAAGATTCAAAAGGTAAAATCGTAAAAGAAGATATTGATATTGATGCTTTATTAGTTTCTGAAGCCGAAATTGATCGTGCTATAGTTATGCATCAAAAAGGAATAAAAAAGAATTGGCAATTAATAGCTTTCGTTGGTATTATTAGTCTAGTTCTAATGGCTTCACTTCTATTTGTTAAAGATCTTGCTTTACCCAAATGGGCAATTGTAATAGGATGCTTATCCTTAAATTTATTATCTGTCAGACCTTATGGTAGTGTTAGAAAACGAATACGAAATATTGATCTCATGGGTTTGCTAAAATTAAAAAGAGATCGACTAACACGTGTTTTAAATAAACTAACTGAAATAGAAATTGACGCGTTTAGTCAAGAATTCATGAATTATATTAAAGCTTAAATCCAAATTGTATGAAACGTATTGATGACAAAATAAAAGAAATTGAGAAAAGAGATAAAGCCAATCGTATACTTTATATCGGGTTTGTAGTACTTATTTCTATTTTCATGATTTTTGCCTTTAGAACAAGTAAAAAAATTAAATCTCAAGGAAATACAATTGATGAGCAAGGTCAAACAATTCAGGCACAATTAGCCACAGAAAAAATATTATCGCAACAACTAAAAGATAGTATTGCGTTATTAAATAAAAGTTTGAAACCAAAACAATATTGGGCACAGATTGAAAATGACAAATCTGTTGAATCCTATATTGATTATATAACTAATGAATGGGGAATAGACAAACCTCAGGAAAATATGATTAAAGCCTTTGAAACGCTTCACTCCGATGATTTAAATGTTGAACAAGTTGGATGGTTATATATTGGTTCAATTAATAATGCTGGCGAATTCAGAGACTCAAAAAATAGAACTACAATTGTATTGCCAAAGAACCAAGGTATTCGCGCACCTAATAAAAATGACATTCTAAAACTAACCTATAGGAGCGAAATGAATACTTATACCAAGGCCTCACATAAAAATAGATTTCGAACCGGTAAAGGTTGGAGACCTGGAACAAAAGCTGTTGTTGTTGATAGTTATAAAGACCCTGGTTCTACTGACTATTTTATTAAAATTAAGTATTATTAAACTATAATATATTTAAAAAACTCGGTTCCATTGAATCGAGTTTTTATTTGCTGTCATGAGCAATTTCACTAATAACGTTTTTAAATTCCTCCCAATCTACATATTCATCGCCAGATTTATCGTATCCCTCAATTAATTTTCTAGCAATAATACCTCTTATAAATCCACTAACTTCTGCTTCTTTCAATAATTTAATAAATTCTTTAGTATTTAATTTACCATCGCTGTTTCTATCAAAATATTTGAATGCACCTTCTGGTGAATCGAAATGATTTGTAATCAAGATTTGAATTTTATTTAAAAACTGCTCTTTAGTTGCCATATCCAATGAGTTTAGAATTACATTAAATTTATGTAAAATTTTTCTTCTATCCTCAGGTTCAATCCTAATTATACTATTTTTGAATTTATGGAATATGTAATTATATGCATCGTCGCTTTTTTCGCTTCGATTTTAACCTTCTTTTCAGGATTTGGTTTAGGCACAATATTATTACCTGTCTTTGCACTGTTTTTTCCAATAGAATTAGCCATAGCACTGACGGGTGTAGTTCATTTTTTTAATAATATATTTAAACTTATGCTGGTAGGACATAATGCAAACAAGAAAGTGCTTCTTTATTTCGGTGTTCCTGCAATTATTGCTGCATTAATAGGCGCCTACTTACTTGTAAACATCACTGACATAGAACCACTTTACACTTATTTTATTGGTTCGAAATCTTTTGAAATTACAACCGTAAAATTAGTTATCGCGTTCTTGCTCATTACGTTTGCTATTATGGAATTAAGTCCATTTCTAAACAGTCTTAAATTTAATAAGAAACACCTCCCTCTTGGTGGGTTTTTAAGTGGTTTTTTTGGAGGACTATCAGGACATCAAGGCGCACTTAGAAGTGCTTTTCTAATTAACTCTGGATTAAATAAAGAGGCTTTTATTGGCACTGCTGTGGTAATTTCTTGTTTTGTAGATTTCTCTAGGCTCTCAGTATATTCAACACGTTTATTTAGTTCAGGACTAGATGAGAATTTTCCGTTGATATTTAGTGCGACGTTATCGGCAATTACCGGTGCATTTATAGGGAATAAACTACTTAAAAAGGTGACTTTTGGTTTTATTCAAAAACTTATCGCTATTCTACTAATTGGCATTTCGATAGCCCTTGGGATAGGCATTATCTAAATAGAAAATTACGTTTTTTGCTTCTTCTTTTTCGCCGCTGGAAATAACACATTATTCAATATTAATCGATATCCTGGTGATGTTGGATGTAACTCCAATTCTGTTTTTGGATCTCCAACTTTATGGGTATAATCCTCAGGATCATGTCCTCCGTAAAATGTGAAAAACCCCTTCCCTTTGATTCCATGGATATATTTGGCTTCATCATTGGTCTTATTCTCTCCCATTACCAATACATTCGACTTTATCTCTTCTCTTGTAAAAGATGTTGTCTGGCCCATAAACCCTTTTACTAAAGCCGTATGATTTTGACACAACATCGTTGGAACTGGATCCCATTTTGCCGAAAAGTCCATTAATGTAAAATAATCGGTGGTTTTAGGAATTTTCCGTTTTTGCGTCATGTCAATAGATGAAAACTCGTAGACATTAGGGTTTCGCTCTAATATAAAATCTCGAAAAGCAAACGTTTTCGAATAGTCAATCTTATTTTGATAACCGGCATCACTACCATCACCATCAAACATAGGCTCACAAATATCTACGCCTTCTGCTGAAAGTGCAATATCAAAACTATCTGTTGCGCTACACATAGCGAACATAAATCCTCCGCCTATTACATACTCTTTAATTTTATTAGCAACCGCCAATTTCTCTTCTGATACTTTACTATATCCTAATTTAGTTGCCAAGGTTTCCGCAGTTTTTTTCTCTTCTATATACCAAGCAGCTGAGCGAAAGGACCTATAAAATTTCCCATATTGACCCGTAAAATCTTCATGATGTAAATGCAACCAATCATATAAAATCAACGCATCATTCAATACTTCCTCATCATAAATAGTTTCATATGGAATTTCGGCGTAGGTCAAAACCATAGTTACGGCATCATCCCATGGTTGTAATCCGTAAGGAGAATACACAGCAATTTTAGGTGCTTTTTCTAATACAACAGCTTCCATATTTTGCGAAGGGCTACTTATTAAATCTAAAATTTCCTCTGTTTTCGAATTAGAAATCACCTCAAAACTCACACCTCGTATTTGACATTCTCTTTGTAAATCCTCAGTATCTGGCATTAAAAAAGAGCCGCCACGATAATTCAATAACCATTTAACTTTTAATTGTTTTTCTAGAGTCCAATAGGTTATCCCGTAGGCTTTTAAATGATTACTTTGACTGTCTGCATCCATAGGAATTATAATATAGGATGCATAAGTGGATATCGAAATCAATAAGAATACTAACGAAAATATAATCTTTTTCATAATCGAAAGATACTCAAAATTTGTTCTTTCCGATTTCTTTTAAGGGAATTTTAAGGAATAATCTCCTACGATTTAATTTCAGTTTCTTTTCCTGAAAGCAAGGAGGCAATAATTTTTGTATTCGGAAATTGTTCCAAAATAATTTTTAGAAACACAGTAATCGGAATGGCCATTATTAAACCAGCAATACCCCAGATATAACCCCAAAGCATTAACATAACCAATACCGCAATCACATTAATTGAAAATGATTTGCCCATGAAAATTGGTTCTAATATGGCACCAAATAACACTTGTACTCCAGTTATGGAAATCACAAAAAAGAATAGTGTACTTGTTGGTTCTAATTCTACAAATGCAAATATGGACAATAATATTACTGATATAAATGAACCCACCATTTGCACAAAATTAATCACAAAGGCAAAGAGCCCCCAGAAAATAGGAAAACTTACATCAAAAAACAAACAAGCCAATCCTGTTCCAATACCAGTAAACAAGCTCACCAAAAACTTTACTTTTATAAACGTTATTAAATCTTTCTCAATTTTCATGAACGCTTTTATTGAGGCATGTCTTTGTTTTAAAATTGTATTATTTAATAGCTTATGCATATCTATAGACTCTGCCAACCAGAGTACAACAAAAAAGGCAGTCATCAATATCATAGTGATGAATTTCCTTAAAAAATCAACGGTGGATCCAATATTACCTTTCTGCACAAATTGAGACACTAATGATTTGTTTGTGTCTACAACCACTCCAAAAGTATCTTCTAAATAAAACACCAGACTGCTTAGTTTTTCTTCTGCCTTATCGAAAAATTTAGTGTCAGACGCTACGATCTGTTGACTTGAAAGTTGAATTAATTCCGAACCAATTTTTAAACCTGTAACAATTAATAAAACAACAATTATAATACTAACGTATTTTGGGATTTTACGTTTACCCAGCCATCGCATGAGTGGTAAAAACAACAACGCAATAAACATCGAGAACACCAGTGGAATAAAGATAAACGATAAGATTTTTAATAAGTAAAAAACCAGAGGTACAACAATAATTAACAATAAAATATTAGTAGTACGTCTTTGAGTTAACATGAGGCAATCGTTCTTTTTAAATAGCAATCAAAGTTACATTAAAACTTGATACCGTTTCTGTTAAAAATTTTAAATCTAGAATGGAACATCATTATCATCAGGATCTATTGGTGCATCGAATGCATCAGTCGCTGACGGAAAATTGTCTGGTTTAAATGTGTCATCATTTGCTGCGGCATTCATTTTAGAATGAAACTCACCAAACGGTGTATCAAAGTCATCAAGGTTATCAAATTTACCGAGATGACCGATAAACTTCATTCTTATATTATCCAAACCACCATTTCTATGCTTGGCAATAATAAATTCTGCCTGACCTTCTGTTGGCGAACGATCGTCATCATCCCATTCATCAATTTTGTAATATTCTGGTCTATAAATAAAACTTACAATATCTGCATCTTGCTCAATCGCTCCAGACTCACGTAAATCTGAAAGCAATGGCCGTTTACTTCCTCCACGAGTTTCTACGGCACGTGATAATTGAGATAATGCAATTACTGGAAGGCTTAATTCCTTCGCTAAGGCTTTAAGGTTTCGAGAAATTGTTGAAATTTCCTGTTCTCTATTCCCTCCTTTTTGACTTCCTCCAGCTGTCATTAACTGTAGATAATCAATTATGATCATTTTTATTCCATACTGAGATGCCAATCGTCTTGCTTTTGCCCGTAAATCAAAAATGGATAAAGATGGCGTATCATCAATAAATAACGGCGCTTTCTCTAAAGTTTTCACTTTAACATTCAGTTGTTCCCATTCATGTTTTTCTAAACGACCTGTCCTTAACTTTTCTGAAGACAGTCCGGTTTCACTAGAAATTAAACGTGTAATTAATTGTACTGAAGCCATTTCTAAAGAAAAGAAGGCTACTGGGATATTTTCATTTACTGCAATGTTACGAGCCATCGATAAAGTGAGAGCGGTTTTACCCATACCAGGACGCGCTGCAATGATAATCAAATCACTTTCTTGCCATCCGGATGTTAATTTATCAAGTTTGGTGAATCCTGATGGAATACCACTTAACCCTTCTTTATTAGAAATATCTTCAATTTTCTTTTTGGCTTGAATTACCAAACTTTGAGCTGTTTCTGTCGATTTTTTAATATTGCCTTGCGTAACCTCATATAATTTTGCTTCTGCCGTGTCTAATAAGTCAAAAACATCTTTAGTTTCATCATAAGCTTCTTCAATAATTTCACTAGATATTTTTATCAAACTACGCTGAATATACTTTTGTAGAATAATACGTGCATGAAATTCAATATGTGCCGAAGAAGACACACGTTGTGTGAGCGATATTAGGTAAAAATCGCCTCCAACCAAATCTAGTTTTGCATCTTTCTTTAATTGACTAGAAACAGTTAATAAGTCGACTGGTTCGCTATTTTCAAATAACTTAAAAATTGCTTCAAAGATTATTTTGTGCGCTTCTTTATAAAAAGCATCTGCACTTAAAATATCAATAACCTCATCGACACCTTTTTTATCAATCATCATAGCGCCAAGCACAACCTCTTCTAAATCAATGGCTTGTGGTGGAATTTTGCCTTTTTCTAAGCTAATTAAAGTGCTTTTATCGACAGGATAGCCTTTAATTGGGTTCGGTTGTTTCATGACTACGAATGTAATTAAATTGTAATGATTAAATGTATTCTAAAATGTTTTCAATCTTAACATGTCATCAACAATTTAACTGTTAATAACTTGATTTTATTGTTAATAGCGACAAAAAAAACCGAAGCCATTTACTTCAGTTTTTTCAATCCTATATGTTATAAGGATTAGCCTTTATAAACTCCCATATCAGCATATTTATCCATACGTTGATTAACCAATTCTTTTGGTGATAAGTTTTTTAATTCCTCATAATTTTTAATAATGGCATTTTTAACTGCGACAAAAGTAGTTTCTCTATCAGAATGTGCTCCACCAAGTGGCTCCTTAATAATATCATCAATAAGCTTGAGTTTCTTCATATCTGGAGCTGTTAATTTTAAGGCTTCTGCAGCTTGTTCTTTATATTCCCAGCTTCGCCACAATATAGATGAACAAGATTCAGGAGATATTACGGAATACCATGTGTTCTCAAGCATTAGCACTTTGTCTCCTACGCCTATCCCTAGCGCTCCTCCTGAGGCACCTTCACCAATTATAACTGTAATAATTGGAACTTTTAAACGCGTCATTTCTAATATGTTTCTAGCAATGGCTTCTCCTTGACCGCGTTCTTCAGCTTCTAATCCTGGATAAGCACCTGGCGTATCTATTAAACTTACTACTGGGATTCCAAACTTTTCTGCCGATTTCATTAAACGCAAAGCCTTTCTATAACCTTCAGGATTTGACATTCCAAAATTTCTGTATTGTCGGGTCTTTGTATTGTATCCTTTTTGTTGTCCGATAAACATAAACGATTGATCCCCAATTTTACCCAATCCACCAATCATCGCTTTATCATCCTTCACATTTCGATCACCATGAAGCTCTAAAAATGTATCACCACATAAGGCTTTAACATGATCTAGCGTATAAGGTCTATTTGGATGTCGTGATAATTGTACACGTTGCCATGCCGTTAGGTTTTTATAGATATCCTTTTTGGTTTCAACCAGTTTTTTTTCAATCTTTTTACAGGTTTCAGTTACATCAACATCACTTTCCTTACCAATAATCTGACATTTTTCTAGTTGGTCCTGAAGTTCTTTTATTGGAAGTTCAAAATCTAAATATTCCATTGAAACTTAAGTTTAGTTTTAATTAGCCTACAAACCTACATAATTTTTTCGTTCTTGAATTAAAGATTTGCATTAAATGTAGGTTCTAATTGAGTTTAATATAATTCAATTTAAGGCTAAATTATATTAAATTTTCTAACTGCTAGATGACGCCTCTTTTGCTTTAAATTTTTTGTAATTTTTTAAAACACCTTCTAAAATAACAGTTATCAATATTAGAATAGCTCCATAATAGAATTGGGAACTCATAATTTCCTTTTCAGGAAACAATACTAAAGCCATAGCAATACCATATACTGGTTCTAGGTTATACGTTAGCATTACTGTGAAAGGACTTATAAACTTCATTACTTTAACAGCTCCAATAAATGCATAAGCAGTACAAACAGATGCCAGAATAAATATATATAACCAATCATCGGATGATAGTATAAAAAATGATGTATCAAATCCGCCTTCAAAAAGTAAAATAAATAAGGTAATAAAAAAGACACCACTAATAAACTCATAATAGGATATTACCGTTGCACTGTATTTTTCCACAAATCGACCATTGATCACTGCAAACAATGCTGAAAAAAAGGCTGAAGATATTCCTAATATTATACCATTGATATATTTAATTTCACTTTGAGTAATTAAAAACACGCCCACAATTACTATAATTCCAAAAAGAATCTCATACCAAATTAGTCGACGTTTATAGAATATTGGTTCAATAAATGAAGCAAAAAATGCGCCAGTTGAAAACATAGCTAGGGCTATGGATACATTGGATTGGTTAATAGCTTCAAAAAATGTGATCCAATGCAAAGCGATAATAATTCCAGCAGCAAAAAATTTCAGAATAGTTTTTGTATTTACTTTCGTTTTGATACGAGTGAGTTTAATGTAAACAAACATTAAAATCCCAGCTATCAACATTCTGAACCAAACTAAAGGAATAGAGCCAATTGATATTAATTCACCTAGAATAGCAGTAAAACCAGCTATAATAACTAAAAAATGAAGATGTAAATAATTCTTTAACCTAGCGTTTGGCATTATAGAGAAGATATATAGCTAAGATACCAAAAATGACATTAGGAAACCAAACGGCCACCATAGGAGGAAAATCAGACTGATCGGCCATAACACCAAAAACTTTATCAAAAAACACATAAACCATAGCAATAGATATTCCTAGCGCTAGATTCACGCCCATTCCTCCTCTACGTTTTATCGACGATACAGCTACTGCTATAATAGTTAGAATAAAAATGGAAGCTGGTAAACTCCATTTTTTATATTTAACTACTTCGTAACGACCAATATTAGAAGAACCACGTTTTTTCTCTTTTTCAATAAAACTATTTAATTCACCATATTGTAAAGTTTCGGCAATATAACTCACTGGAGTTAAGTCATCTAAATCAAACTTAAAGAGTGTATCGTAGCGCCTTTGAGTTTGAATAACTTCATTATGTGCTCCAATAATTCTTTTCTGATATTGTATTAACCGAAACGTACTATCTGCTTCAACATAATTAATATTGACAGCAGATATCTTGTATTTTAGGATGTTATCTTCAAAATGTTCTAGCGTAAAATTATTACCACGTTTAGTTTTTGTATCAAAATTACTCACATAAATAATATCGTTATCATTTATCTGCCTATAAATATTTTGAGTTTTAGTATCCTTTCTACTACTTAGATACTTGTAAATAAACTGATTAAACCCTTTACTTGCCATAGGTGCTAAATACATACCCAGAACCAATGCAAATATGGATACTATAGTCGCGCCAATTAAATAAGGTCGAAGAAATCTAGTAAATGAAACCCCAGAACTTAAAAACGCAACAATTTCAGTGTTGTTTGCAAGTTTAGACGTAAAGAAAATAACCGATAAAAAAAGGAATAGCGGAAATAGAAGATTCGCAAAATAAATTGTGAAATCTAAATAATACAATGCGACCGCAGAAAAAGGCACTTCTTTTTCTAACATTTTACCGATTTTCTCCGCTAAGTTTACGGTTATTCCAATTGGAATAAACAATAAAAGCATCATTAAAAATGTAAATAAATAGCGTTTAAGTATGTACCAGTCTAATATTTTCAAAACTACAAGCGTTTATCCATTTGTTTGACCATTTTTTCTTTCCAGGTTCTAAAATCACCAGCTAAGATATGCTTTCTGGCTTCTCTAACCAACCACATATAAAATCCTAGATTATGGATTGTCGCAATTTGTTTTCCCAATAATTCATTTACAGAAAATAAGTGTTTTAAATAGGCCTTACTATATTCTGTATCAACAAACGTAATTCCCATTTCATCAATAGGTGAAAAATCATCTTTCCACTTTGCGTTTTTCATATTGATAGTTCCATGAGCCGTAAATAGCATTCCATTCCTTGCGTTCCTAGTAGGCATCACACAATCAAACATATCTATACCTAACGCTATATTTTCCAAAATATTGATTGGCGTACCAACACCCATTAAATAACGTGGTTTGTCTTCGGGAAGAATATTAGTCACAACTTCGGTCATTGCATACATTTCCTCCGCTGGTTCACCAACGGATAAACCTCCAATTGCGTTCCCAACAGCTCCTGAATTAGCAATATATTCGGCTGATTGTTTTCGTAAATCTTTATATGTACTTCCTTGAACTATTGGAAAAAAGGCTTGGCTATAATCGTATTTAAATGGGACTTTTTCCAAATGATTAATACATCTATCGAGCCAACGATGTGTCATGTGCATTGAACGTTTGGCATAGTTATAATCACAAGGATACGGAGTACATTCATCAAACGCCATAATAATATCGGCACCAATACTCCTTTGTATTTCCATTACATTCTCTGGCGTAAACGTATGATAACTACCATCAATATGAGATTTAAATTTTACGCCTTCCTCTTTAATTTTTCTATTCGCTGAAAGTGAATACACTTGATATCCACCTGAATCGGTTAGTATGTTCCGGTCCCAATTCATAAACTTATGCAATCCTCCTGCTTTCTCTAATATTTCAGTATGAGGACGTAAGTATAAATGATACGTGTTACCAAGAATGATATCTGGATTTATATCAATTTTAAGCTCACGTTGATGCACCCCTTTTACAGTGGCCACTGTACCAACTGGCATAAATATTGGTGTTTCAATGACGCCATGATCTGTGGTTATCGAACCAGCTCTGGCATTAGTTTGAGTGTCTTTAGCTTTTAATTCAAATGTCATTTCAAAAATTCATCAGTTGGCAAACCTACACATTTTTTTATTTTAAATTCTTAGAATAATAATAAAAGGTTTGCGTATTTATATATAATAAAATGTGAATATCTGAGTAAATATAATTAACATATTGCGATGAGCTTCTTAATAAAATCAAAATTGTTAGCAAATGAGTGAAATTCGTTAATAAGTGCCTTTCAACTCCCTTTGTTGTACTTGATTATTGCTCTATTTTTGATGCTGAAAAAAACTAACAATTATAACATGTCAAACACACAACAACTAGAAGATTTAACAACCCAAGTTCGTAGAGACATCCTGCGTATGGTGCATAAAGTAAACTCTGGACATCCTGGAGGTTCTTTAGGTTGCGCCGAATTTTTTGTCGCATTATATACTAACATAATGGACCGAAAAGAAGGATTCGATATGGATGGAAAAGAAGAAGATGTGTTTTTCCTTTCAAACGGACATATCTCACCAGTTTTTTATAGTGTTCTTGCAAGATCTGGATATTTTCCAGTCGAAGAATTAAATACGTTTAGATTAATTAATTCTCGTCTACAAGGTCATCCAACGACACACGAAGATTTACCTGGAATTCGAATCGCTTCAGGTTCACTGGGTCAAGGCATGAGTGTTGCACTAGGTGCTGCTCAAGTAAAAAAGTTAAATAACGATTCACATTTGATTTATAGTCTACATGGAGATGGCGAGTTACAAGAAGGCCAAAACTGGGAGGCCATAATGTATGCTTCGGGAAATAATGTTGATAATTTAATTTGTACTATAGATTTGAATGGTCAGCAAATTGATGGCGCTACAGATGATGTGCTTCCAATGGGAAGTATAAAAGGCAAGTTTGAAGCTTTTGGTTGGACCGTAGTTGAGATAGAAGAAGGAAATAATATCGAGGCAATTCTTAATGGAATGGCAATCGCTAAATCTAAAACTGGACAAGGTAAACCTGTTTGTGTCTTATTAAAAACGGTTATGGGAAATGGCGTTGATTTTATGATGCATACTCATGCTTGGCATGGTAAAGCACCGAATGATGAGCAACTTGCGACAGGCCTTGCTCAAAATGCTGAAACTTTAGGAGACTACTAACCAACAATCAAAAGACAAAATGAAAACATATACAAACACAGGAAGTAAAGATACACGCTCAGGATTTGGAGCTGGTTTAACAGAATTAGGAAAGACCAATGAAAATGTAGTTGCCCTTTGTGCTGATTTAATTGGATCTTTAAAAATGGATGATTTTAAAGCCAATCATCCTGAACGCTTTTTTCAGGTGGGAATTGCCGAAGCCAATATGATTGGATTAGCAGCAGGAATGACCATTGGTGGAAAAATACCATTCACTGGAACTTTTGCTAATTTCTCTACTGGACGCGTTTACGATCAAATTCGTCAAAGTGTGGCTTACTCAGATAAAAATGTTAAGATCTGTGCGTCTCATGCAGGTCTTACTTTAGGTGAAGATGGCGCAACGCATCAAATTCTTGAGGATATCGGTTTAATGAAAATGTTACCTGGTATGATCGTTATTAATCCATGTGATTATAATCAAACCAAAGCGGCTACTATTGCTATCGCTGAACATCAAGGACCGGTTTATTTGAGATTTGGAAGGCCGAAAGTCGCTAATTTCACTTCGGAAGATCAAAAATTTGAAATAGGAAAGGCATTACAACTAACTGAAGGTACAGATATTACAATTGTTGCTACTGGACATTTAGTTTGGGAAGCTTTAGAAGCTGCAAAAACGCTTGAAGCAAAAGGTATTTCGGTTGAAGTTATAAATATTCATACCATTAAACCTTTAGATAGCAAAGCAATTATAGATTCGGTTACTAAAACTGGATGTATCGTTACTGCAGAAGAACATAATTATTTAGGAGGCTTAGGTGAAAGTGTTTCAAGAGTATTAGCACAACATAAACCTACACCACAAGAGTTTGTCGCTACTAATGATACTTTTGGAGAATCTGGTACGCCAGCACAGCTTATGGATAAATATGGTCTTAATGCTGAAGCTATTGTAAAAGCTTCTGAAACCGTATTGAAAAGAAAATAATAATTCTTTGGCAGCGTTTTTGTAAGTATAAACAAAATCGCAAAAAAGAATATTATGAAAAGTTCAAATAACTTTCACGAGCACTTAAAGAATAAAAGTGTCGTGAGTAAAAGATTGATTATTACAGCCCTACTATTTTCAATATTTAGTGGGGTTTTATTTGCTCAAGACCGAAGCAGCTTTGGAATTAAAGGAGGCTTAAACTACAATGCTAATGGTGATTATTTTGAATCCATTGGAGATAATGCACAACATCCTGATCGTAACATAGGATATCACGTTGGTTTATTTGGAAAAATTGGAGATCAGATATTTTTCAGACCAGAATTAGTATATACCAGTACAAAAAGTGACTATAGCAGTGCTAACTTCAACATGAAGAAAATAGATGCGCCATTACTTATTGGATTAAAAGTTATTGGCCCAGTTAGTGTTTTTGGAGGTCCATCATTACAATACATATTAGATTCTGAATTTGATGGCATAGATATCGAAAACGTCAATACTAATTTTAGCGTAGGTTTAAATTTTGGGATAGGACTAAATTTAGGCAAAATAGGGATAGACCTTAGATACGAAAGAGGTTTCAGTGACAATGAAGCTACATTTATAAGAAATAATGGTGTAGATACGAGTCGTTTAGATACGCGTCCTAATCAACTTATTATGGGTTTGTCGGTTGCGCTATAAATAAAAAAGCCGCTCTAATAGAGTGGCTTTTTTATTTAAACTTAATATAATTTTAATCTTCGTCTTCGTTAGAAGCAGTAGAATCTTCATCTAAATAATTTGGTATCCCGTCATTGTCATCATCATCATTCGTTGGATCTCCATCATTATCAATATCCTCATTTTTAGTTAATACACCATCACCATCATCATCTGAATCAATAAAGTTTGGTAAATCATCATTATCTGTATCATCCGTATAAATATTATCGTCACCATCAACATCTTCCAAATAGGTAGGCACTAAATCATTATCATGATCATTTACTTCTGTTTGAAACAATTCAAACTTAAATATAAGATTCGCGTAGGCGTCAACACCAAATGGAGGAGCAGAAAAATAGGCCAATCCAGAAGGTAAGAACATCATTCCTAATCCATAATCTGAATACGAAATTGTACCATCTCCATTAATCTCAAATGAACTTGCCGCATTGAATTCTGGCATTACCATTCTCCAACCCGGAATTAACTCAACTAGATCCAACGGGTTATCAGCATTAACCGTACTATCAAAAACAGTTTCATCTTGAAGATTTCCTGAATAATTCAATAAGACACTATCCGTAAAATGTGGAGCATCACCACCTCCTTGATTTAATTTCAAAATATAATATTCGTAAAGTACATCAGTAAACGTTACTGTTTCAATACTAATATCATCAATTAACAAGGTATTATCATCAGGATTTGGTAGATCTAAATAATTACCATCATCATCTGTAGGTAATTCTGTTATTATCAACTCAGAGATTGAATGATCACCAACGGTTTCAAATGTAGCGGCATTATAATAATGTGTTTCTAAATAGCCTAATAAAGAGTCTTTATCAATAACTTGCTGTTCAGTTCTATCGCGCTCAGGAACTGTAATAAAGCTATCATCCTCTGTTTTACAAGCCACTGTAATTAGCAATGCTGCTAATATTAAAACACCGTAATATTTAATTTTCATAGATACTAATTTTTCTTTCATATGCATTCAAAAATAAAATAGAATATATAAAGCTTATTTTTGAGTGCGCAAGATACAATAATATAATATTTTTGCACAACAACATTAACGTAGTTTTTATAATTTTAATATGCGAGTCGATAAATTCCTTTGGTGTGTTAGATATTTCAAAACAAGAAATATAGCCACTGTAGCCTGTAAAAAAGGGCATGTTAAAATTAATGATCAGGTCGCTAAGCCTAGTCGAGAAATTTATCCTACAGATATTATTGCATTGCGAAAAGATCAAATTAATTATAAACTAAAGGTGAATGATATACCTCCAAACAGAGTTGGTGCTAAACTAGTGGATCTCTATAGAACTGATACTACACCAAAAGAAGCATTTGAAACCAGGGAAATGCTAAAATATTCTAAAGATTATTATCGCAAAAAAGGAACTGGAAGGCCAACTAAAAAAGACAGACGTAACATTGATGAGTACAACGACGAATCAGAATAATCTGGACCAAGAATTTTGGGAAAATAGATATCGTGCTGAAGAAACAGGTTGGGATCTGGGTGCTATTTCTCCTGCAATTAAATTTTATATTGACCAGCTTAATAATAAAGACATAAAAATATTAATTCCTGGTGGTGGACATAACTATGAGGCGGAATATTTATGGCATACAGGATTTAAAAACATCTATATAGTTGACATTGCTGAAGCTGCACTAATTCAATTTCAACAACGTGTACCCGATTTCCCTACGCAGCAAATAATGCACTTAGATTTTTTTAAAATAACAGACACTTTCGATTTAATAATTGAACAAACCTTCTTTTGCGCATTAGATCCTAACCTAAGAATTACTTATTCTACGAAAATGAATCAGCTTCTAAAAACAAATGGCAAACTTGTAGGCTTACTTTTTGATTTTGAATTAACGAAAGTAGGACCTCCTTTTGATGGTGATTTAAATGAATATAAAACGTTATTTTCAAATCACTTTACCATTAAAACTTTAGAGACTGCATTTAATTCAGTAAAACCAAGACAGAATAAAGAACTCTTTTTTATCTTTGAAAAAACTTCTTAAACATGACAGTGACAAAAAACAGCATCTTAAATCATCAAGAAATACAGCATAAAATAAAACGTATTGCGTATCAGATTTATGAAAACAATGTGAATGAAAAAGAAGTCATTTTAGCTGGAATAGACAGTAATGGCTATATACTGGCCAAAAAATTAAAATCGAGTTTAGATAAAATTTCAAATTTAGAAACTTCACTTTGCAAAGTTATAATTGATAAAAAAAATCCTTTATCGGAAATTAAAACCTCACTATCTCCCGATGAGTATACCAACAAATCAATTGTTTTAGTCGATGATGTATTAAATTCGGGGAGTACATTAATTTATGGCGTTAAACACTTTTTAAACGTACCACTTAAACAATTTAAGACAGCCGTACTGGTCAATAGAAATCATAAAAAGTATCCGGTTAAAGCAGATTTTAAAGGCATCTCTTTATCTACTTCTTTAAAAGAACATGTTGAGGTCATTTTATCAGGAAAAACCTTTGAGGCTTATTTAAAATAATTTAAATACTATCTCTTCTACTATAGCATCAAGTGAAGTGTTGTCAGTGTCAATATTAAACTGTGCTTCATTGTAAAATTGCAATCTTTCGAACATATGTTTACCTATAAATTCTAACAATTCATCCTTAGATTGTATATGCGCAATTAATGGTCTTTTAGTCGTTTCGTTTTCAAGTCTTATGAGTACGTTGTTTATTGATACTTTTAGATAGAACGATTTAACCTTAGACGCATTTGAAATTAATTGCATATTTCGCCCATAACATGGCGTACCACCACCTAAGGACAAAACAATTTTATCTGTAGTATTCAAAACTTCTTCTAAATAGACTGTTTCTTTTTTTCTAAAATAGATCTCACCCGAAGATTTGAAAATTTCTTTAATAGTACATTCTTCTCTATTTTCTATATAATCATCTAAATCAATAAAATTGAAGTTCAATTTATCAGCTAATTCTTTTCCAATTGTCGACTTTCCTGAAGCCATATATCCCATTAAAACTATAATCATTAATCTCTTATAAATTGATTATTAAAAACATAAGTAACATCATAACAAAAAAACAAAAAAATATCTAAAAAAGCGCTTGGAATATTAATTAAACGTTTTATATTTGCACCCTCGTTAGAGAAACTTATTGACCTGGTAGCTCAGTTGGTAGAGCATCTCCCTTTTAAGGAGAGGGTCCTGGGTTCGAGCCCCAGCCAGGTCACCAAAAAAAAGTTAAGCTTTATTGCTTAACTTTTTTTATTTTTGATGACTGCATTATTTTGCGCACGTGGCGGAATTGGTAGACGCGCTAGCTTGAGGGGCTAGTATCCGATTAGGATGTGGAAGTTCGAATCTTCTCGTGCGCACTTTTAGTTAGTTCAAATTGAACAATTATACCTAAAAATAGAGATTATAGTCTGATTTTGCGTGCTCATCCCACCTTTTGATCACTTTAAACGATAAAATTGGTAATCTTACTAATATTAACGTACTTCTATGTTTCCCAAAAAGTTAATAAGTCAATAGACGATGAAATATTTGTATCTATTTATTATTATTGGATCCGTTTTGATACCTATATTATTCTGTTTTCATCCAAAATTGAAATTCTATAAATACTGGAAATCTTTTTTATTTGCCTCTATCGTAACCTTGACTATCTTTATTGTTTGGGATATTATTTTTACTCAAAATGGTCTTTGGGGTTATAATGACGATTACTTTGTAGGTGATTTTATTTTATCACTTCCTCTTGAAAAATGGTTGTTTCTTATATGCATACCATTTGCTTGTGTTTTCACACATTATGCATTGCAACACTATTTTCCGAGATTTCGAATTCTAGGAAAAAACTCAACAATAGTAACTCACGTTACGATTGCCACATTACTCTTATTGTGCTTTATTTATTATGATAAATGGTATACTATCGTGGATTTTCTTTATGCTATTATATTATTACTTTTAGTGAGACTATATAACCACAATTTATTAGAAAGCTACTATCCTACTTTCTTAGTATTACTAATTCCTTTTTTTATTGTAAATGAAGTACTCACTGGAAGCTGGCTAGCCCAAGAAATAGTTTGGTATAATCATATGGAAAATCTAGATTTTAGACTGGGCACAATTCCTTTTGAAGACAGTATTTATGCCTTTTCATTAATCCTAACCAATTTAAGTCTTACCAAATACTTTTATGCCAAATTTAACTAGAGCAACAGATCATCTATTAACGCTCGAATAGAAGCACTATTCCAATCTGCCGCACCATCTTTATCAATAACGATCTGCCCGTTTTTATCAATGAGATAAGTTCTTGGGATACTTCTCGGATTAAACTCTTCAGGATAGTCTGTTAACGAATTATAAATAACAATATCATAGCCATTTTTATCTAAAAACTTTTGTATCACATTTGGTGATTCATTAGATACTAGTACAAACACTACTTTGCCTTTATAGTCACTATATAAATCTTGCACCGCTTGAAATTCAGCTATACAAGGAGGACACCATGTAGCCCAAAAATTAAGAAATACAACTTTATCTTTTGTAGTTTCAAAACTAAGTGTTTCCCCCTCCAAACTTTTTAACTGCCACGAACTGTATGAAATGTTCTTTCGCTCATCGACAGAAACCGTAGAAGGATCCATTTTAGATAATAAGGTATGAAACGCTACTTGTATTGGTTGCCGTGTTACAGGGATTACTAACAACGCAATACAGATTAAAAATATAATGGTACTTAGACTTGGTTTTTTTAATTTCATAACAATTATTTAAAGCATAGCTTCTGAGTCGAAACTATGCTCTAAATCTAACAAAAAACAAAGACTTAATTCTGGCCTTATCGTGTTACTGTTCCAGATATTGATGTTATTGGCCCAGTTCCCATAGCAATAGTAGTATGATTCATCGCGTCTAACGGCACCATATGAGCTAACGGTTTTAACGTAAAAGGCGTTGCACTATTATCTGGACTTGGCTCAACAGAAATTACAATTGTAGCGCCTTTTAAATCTGTTGGAAAAGTCATGCCGGCAGGTGCATTTTGCAAATAATCTTCTCCTGGATACCCAGGACCATTTCCGGCATCACCTTTAAAAATGGAAGTCGCGGCATTGTCATCTGCAGCATTTACATTTGTGAAAGTACCAGTACTTACTGGTGTCCCGTTTAAAACGGCCCAACCTTCGTATTTCCATCCATCTTGTAAAGTTGGTAAATCTAATCCAGCCACGGCACTTCCACTAGAATTATCTAAAAACCAAACACCACTAGCTTCATTAGAATCATCCAAATCTGTAGGAGTAGCAAGAATATAACTTCCTGTAGATGTGCTAAAATCTCCTACAATGCTGTTGGAATCAACACTAGCTGTATCTCCAGTAAAATCACCCACAAGAATTTTTGTAGCAGCAGGCGCAGAATCTGGATCTACTACTGGTTCAATAGATAACACAAAAGTTGTAGCGTCATTAATTTGCGTTGTATTTATTGTAAATGTTTGTGGAAAAGTTACACTCGAAAATCTTCCAGTAGATACTGGAGAACCATCAACTATTAACCAACCCTCATAAACAAAATCGCTTCCTAGCTCTTCTAAACCGCTAAGGTTTAATATCAAATCTGAGGTTTTAGGGCCACTACTATCGTCATCACTACTGCAAGAGGAGGCTAAAAACCCTAATGCCAATACTGTAAAAAATACGTTCTTAATCATCATATACAATTTTAAAATTTTTATACTTCAAAATTAAATGATCGATTGGAACTTAAATGTTAGCTATCTAACATTAGCCAGCATTTTTCAAGATTCTAATTTCTTTTCGGGTAAAGTTAATGTAGTTCTCTTCTTTTAACTCATTTAAAAGAATATTAAGTGTAGGACGAGAGGTGCCTATTAAAGAGGCGATATCTTTTTGTGTATATGGATGTTTGATGACGTGATCCCCTGTTTTTTCACAATCATAACCGTAATCGATACATAATTCGTCTAAAAATTCAACCAATCTTGTTTTGGTATCTTTAAAAAGTAAAAGCTGAAGGCGTCGTTCAAGTTTTTTAAATTTAAACCCTATGAATTTATATACCTTAAAACTGAAACTCTGATTATCACGCATTAAATCGTGCATCGTTTGAACGCCGATAGGACAAATAGAAGTTTCATTATCTACAGATTGTGCAAATTCATCACGCTTAATCTCACCTAAAATAGCCTTTTCACCGAACAATTCACCTTTAGTCAAAATAGCTTTAACGATTTCCTCTCCATCTTCACTATAATACCCGATTTTCACTTTCCCTTTTTCAATGAGATATACTTTATTGGCCGAATCCTCTTCAAAATAGATATAGTCTTTCTTTTTATAAGCATCAAAATTATGCGCTGCTTTATAGGCTTTAAACTTATGAGGGCAAAGCACTTTAAAGAGATTGACATCATCGAAAAACCAAAGTGAGTTCATTAGAGTAATTTGTATTAGCTAAATGAGTGGTCGCTAACTGTTAAAATTGCTTACAATAAATCATAAAAAAACTCCCAGAAAGGTCTGAGAGTTTTTCATTTGTAATTCTAAGGTTTTTGTTATGCGTTTTCTTTCTTTATTAAATTTAATGCTGAACCTTCATAATACCAATCGATTTGCGATTGATTATACGTATGATTCAACATAATCACATCTTTACCTCCATCGGCATGAACTATTTCAAATGTAAGCTGTTTCCCAGGGGCAAATTCATTTAAATCTACAAAATTAAATGTATCATCTTCCTGAATTAAATCATAATCGCTTTCATTTGCAAAAGTCAATCCAAGCATCCCTTGTTTTTTAAGATTTGTTTCATGAATACGAGCAAATGATTTTACAATTACAGCGGCAACACCTAAATGTCTTGGTTCCATTGCAGCATGCTCTCTTGAGGAGCCTTCTCCGTAATTATGGTCTCCAATAACAACTGTTTTTACACCTGCTGCCTTATATTGACGTGCAACATCAGGTACGCCTCCAAATTCACCATTCAACTGATTTTTCACAAAATTCGTTTTCTTTCCAAAGGCATTAATCGCTCCAATTAAACAGTTATTAGAAATATTATCTAAATGTCCTCTATAACGCAACCATGGTCCAGCCATAGAAATATGATCGGTTGTACATTTCCCAAATGCTTTAATTAAAAGTTTGGCTCCATTAATAGTAGTTCCAATTGGCTCAAATGGCGTTAATAATTGTAGTCGTTCAGAAGAAGGACTTACAGAAATATTTATGGCACTACCATCTATTACAGGCTCAACATATCCAGCATCTTCAACAGCAAATCCATTTGGTGGCAACTCTATTCCTGTTGGTGGATCTAATTTAACCTGGTCTCCATCTTGATTTAGAAGTGTATCATTCATTGGATCAAAATCTAAACGACCTGAAATTGCAATTGCAGCAACCATTTCTGGCGAACCTACAAAAGCATGTGTATTTGGATTACCATCTGCTCGTTTAGAAAAGTTTCTATTAAATGAATGTACAATAGTATTCTTTTCTTCACCTTTCAAATCACTTCTATCCCATTGTCCGATACAAGGGCCACAAGCATTCGTAAATATGGTTGCATCTAATTCTTCAAAAATCTGAAGTAAGCCATCGCGTTCTGCTGTATATCTAACTTGTTCTGATCCTGGGTTAATTCCAAAGTCAGCTTTAGTCACTAATTTCTTAACAACCGCTTGCTTTGCAATTGAAGCTGCACGAGATAAATCTTCATAAGATGAATTGGTACAAGATCCAATAAGCCCCCAATCTACTTTAATTGGCCAATCATTAGCTTTTGCTTTTTCACCTAACTGACCAACTGGTGTCGCCAAATCTGGAGTAAATGGTCCATTTAAATGTGGACGCAACGTATCTAAATCGATTTCTATTACCTGATCAAAATAGAGCTCTGGATTTGCATAAACTTCATCATCTCCAGTTAGATATTCTTTTATTTTATTAGCTTCATCAGCAATATCACTTCTGTCAGTTGCACGTAAATAGCGCGCCATAGAATCGTCATAACCAAATGTTGATGTCGTTGCACCTATTTCTGCACCCATATTACAAATGGTTCCTTTACCTGTGCATGACATTGCTGTAGCCCCAGGTCCAAAGTATTCAACAATGGCGCCAGTACCTCCTTTTACAGTTAATATACCTGCCACCTTAAGGATCACGTCTTTAGGTGCTGTCCAGCCATTCAATTTTCCTGTTAACTTCACACCAATCAATTTTGGGAATTTAAGTTCCCAAGCCATTCCAGCCATAACATCAACCGCATCAGCACCACCTACGCCAATAGCAACCATCCCAAGACCACCTGCATTTACAGTGTGTGAATCTGTTCCAATCATCATTCCCCCTGGAAACGCATAGTTTTCTAATACCACTTGATGAATGATACCTGCTCCTGGTTTCCAAAATCCAATTCCATATTTATTAGATACTGAAGCTAAAAAGTCAAACACTTCACTACTTACATCATTGGCACGTTTTAAATCTAGTTCCGCTCCTTGTTTTGCTTGAATTAAGTGATCACAATGCACCGTTGTAGGTACCGCTACTTTACTTTTACCTGCTTGCATAAATTGCAATAAAGCCATTTGAGCAGTTGCATCTTGACATGCTATTCTATCTGGAGCAAAATCTACATAATCTTTTCCTCTAGCGAAAACCTTATTTGGCGTTCCATCCCATAAATGAGAATACAAAATCTTTTCCGAAAGTGTTAGTGGCTTACCAACTATATCACGTGCTTTATCTACACGATCTACCATGGTTGAGTAAACTTTTTTTATCATATCAATGTCAAATGCCATATATAAATATTTAAGTTGTTTGTTAGTTTTTAAAGTCTCGCAAAAATACGAATTTTACATGAAATTAAAAAATATGTAACAAAAACTGCAATATGTTAAATATAATTTAATAAAATGCTGTTTTATTGACAATAAAATGCATTATCATCAATTTTATATAGTATAAAATAATAAATTAACAATGTTGTTTATTTAAAATTACGTTTTACTCTTGAAGAATCTCGTAAATCTGTCATTGGTTTTTCATAAAATCTATATACTACATATGACAGCAAAATAGTTAAAGATAAATAGACCAAAATATAAACAAGCGTGTCAAATTTCGGCAAACTTTCGGTAGGTAGTTTGTATTTTAATACTTGTAATATAATTGAATAATGCAAGACATACATGGCGTATGAAATTAAACTTATGTAAGTAATGGGTTTCAAAATCAACTTTGGTGCAGATTGCATTTGACTTAAAAAAGGCAAACTAAACATAATTGCAACTGAATTTATCGGTAAGTACCATACATTCCAAAATGCTGTATAGGTTTCAATAAAAATATGTTTTAATGGAATTACAGCATTCAGTCCTAAAAATATCAAAGCGCCAATAATCAATGCTATATATTTCATATGCTTCCAAAACTTAGGTTTCACAATAGATATATAGGCTGCTAAAACACCATAATAGATAGCATCAATTCTATAAATAACTATTGCCTTAAGATTAGAGTTCCAAAACTTAATTTCTTTGATGTCATCGTTGATATTATAAATTAGCTTCGTAATTGTAAAAACTATGATAACAATCAATGTTATCCACAAAAACATACGGGACTTCAATATATTTGATTTTATAAAAAGTGATAAATACAATAGAAAAGGACCAATAATATATGCAAATTCTTCTATGGATAAACTCCAAGATTCACTAAAAAACAAAGGTATTTCCTGAGAGAAATTCTGAATAAAAAACACATATTGCCAAAGATTTGATGGCAATTGAGTGCCAATATACAATGCGATACAAATATTGATTATCAATGCTAAATAGTAATTCGGCAAGGTTCTAAACCAACGTCTAACCCAAAAATAAAATACGCTTGAAAAATTAAACGTATCAGAAACATAAAATTTATAAATTATGCGTCCAATTAAAAAACCACTTAAAACAAAGAAAATCTCCACACCAATTACTCCTGCAATCGACATCAAATCAGGAATAAACCCTTGCGCATTTGGTGTTATCCAAGTAACATGAGAAAACACAACTAGCAATATGGCCATAGCTCGCATTAGATCCAATCCAAAAATTCGTTTGTTATAGTCAATTTGCATAAAAAAATAGTATTTTTAAAGTGATGAAGTCTAATGTACTAAAATATTCAATTTTATTGATGCTTTTGGGTGTTTGTATTGTAGGAATTTACTACTTAAACCTTTCAAACAGACACAAGGCAATTGTAAAAACACAAATTAATCATAAATTAGGAATTGTTGATAACACCTGGAATATTCAATCTTCAGATGACCAAATTTCTCTCATTTCACCTACGCTTGTAATTGATAACATTTACAAATCAATGGAAGGCCCAAAAGTAATGCGTTCGTTTCAATTAGATTATACAAAAAATGATCTTGTTTGGATGACTTCATTTGAAACAAAAGCGATTAGCACAAATGAAGTAGATGTACTTTCTAATGATTATGTATGTCATACAAATGTAGATTTCTATGATGGGGAACATTATAGTAGATGGGAGCTCGATGATAGAATTGGACTGCAATACCCTCGATTAACGTCTATGAGCAATGGCATTGAAAGTTATGAGTTCCCTGAAGGATTTGGGTTTCCTGTGTTCAGTAATGAGAATTTATTCTTATCAACTCAAACCTTAAATCATAACATAAAAACTGAACCTTTTTCAGTCAAACATCAAGTGACTATAGGATTTAAACCACATCAAAAGACAATGAAACCTCTTGAGAGTAAGACTGTATTCATTATGCTCCCTTATGATAAAGACAATCCGTTTCAAGGCCCTACTGATACCAATCCTAATATGTGTTTGCCAATAGAAACAAAAAATCATAGTTATAGTAATGATGACGGCGAAAGTCTTACAGGTCATTGGGTGATTTTTCCTGGAAAAGACACCTATCGTTTTGATATTTCAAATCAGTTACGACTAAAAGATAGCACTACCATGCATCAAATTGCCACCCATTTACATCCTTTTGCTGAAACTATGGCAATTAGGGACAAAACAACAGATACGACCTTATTTATTTCGAAAGCCAAAAATTACTCTGATAAAATTGGACTAGAAAGCGTGACCTATTTTTCGAGTGAAGAAGGCATTATGTTATACAAAGATCACCACTATGAGCTTGTGCTAGAAACGAATAATACGAGCAAAACCAATCAGGATATGATGGCCAGCATGTTCATATTTCTATATGACAAAGAAATGGACGACAAACTTAAAATGTATAATTCTAAACATTAATGAAACTGCTAAAATTTGTTGTCTTTTCCCTACTGCTAAGCTGTAATTCCAATACAGAAGCGCTACCAATTTTAAGCTATAAGATTAATAATTTAGGTGCGCAGGAAAATTACACCATAACTTATGAAAACTTCACAAATCAACTCGACACCAAATTCACAACAGCATCCATAAAAGACAAAGTTTTTATAAGTAATTTTTTTTTTACACGTTGTCCTAGTATTTGCCCACCGATGCGATCTGAACTAATAGATATTGCTCAGCATTTTGAAAACTATTCCGATTTTTTAATTATTTCACATACGATAGATCCAGAATTTGATTCAACTCTTGTTCTAAAAAATTATGCAGAAGCTACGGGAATTACACATCAAAAGTGGCAATTTATTCGAGCTTCAGAAACTCAAACAAAACAACAAGCAAAGCAGTTTATGACTAATTTTAGACCTTATGAAGATGGCACCGATTATTACCATAGTAGTTATATCACTTTAGTTGATCAAAAAAAACACATCAGAGGGTTTTATAATAGTTCGATTCCTAAAGAGGTAGAACGGCTAAAAAAAGATATTAAGATTTTGCTAAACTAGGTCTTTGCACCCTTAATAGTTTATAAATTCATTATGTTAGTCTGGGAAAACCTTAGTTACAAGGCCAGCTAATCGTCCTCGAGTATTAGGGATTTTTATAAAAAATGCCAATTTAGTAAAATCTATTTTCTGAATTGATTCTTGCGCCTCTTCAAAAGATAAAATGATTTTATTAAAACAAGCTTTTAATAATGTGATCATCAGAAATCCCTTCGGCTTCCGCTTTATAATTTTTAATTATTCTATGGCGAAGGATACCATTGGCTACAGCTTGCACATTTTCTATATCTGGTGAAAACTTACCATTGATTGCAGCATGTGTTTTAGCCGCTAATATCAGGTTTTGAGATGCTCGTGGACCAGCTCCCCAATCAACAAATTCTTTAACTAAACCTGTAGCAGTTGATGCATCAGGTCTCGTTTTAGCCACCATTGCAACCGCATATTCAATTACGTTATCAGCCACTGGAATACGTCTTATTAAGTGTTGAAAATCAATAATCTCTTGCGCAGTAAACAACGCATTAACTTGTGCTTGTACATCTGTGGTTGTTGTTTTAACAACTTGTACTTCTTCATCAAAACTTGGATAATCCAAATTAATAGCAAACATAAAGCGATCCAATTGTGCTTCAGGTAAAGGATACGTTCCTTCTTGTTCAATTGGATTTTGAGTTGCCAATACAAAATAAGGTAAGCTTAATTTATAGTGATGACCAGCAACAGTTACAGCTCTTTCTTGCATCGCTTCTAAAAGCGCCGCTTGTGTTTTTGGAGGTGTTCTATTAATTTCATCTGCTAATATGATATTTGCAAAAATTGGTCCTTTTATAAATTTAAAATGTCTGCTTTCATCTAATATTTCACTACCAAGAATATCACTCGGCATTAAATCTGGCGTAAATTGAATTCGTTTAAAATCTAAACCTAAAGCTTGCGCAATTGTATTGACCATTAGTGTTTTAGCCAATCCTGGCACACCTATTAATAAAGCATGTCCACCGGAAAAAATTGAAATTAAGATTTGATTTACCACTTCATCCTGACCTACAATAATTTTGGCCACTTCAGTTTTTAACTCAGAATACCTTTTTACAAAATGCTCGATAGCAGAAACGTCAGACATAATTATTCAGTTTTTAACCAATTACTATTAAATTCACAATCTCTATATGCGGCATTAATTTTAATGTAAGTATCCAATATTTTGTCTTCTTGCCATTTCTGGATCGCTTTATATTGTTTGTCTTGTTCAGCTAAGCCTTTAATTTTTAGGTAATCTCGAGCAAAATCAGATTCATGCTCGTCGATTCTATCTGTAACGGTTAATAACTTAAATTTAAGTCGGTTTATTCTATCTTGATCTTGAAGTACTAAACTCACCTTATCATCTTCTAAGTCTTGAATTTGCGCATATAATTCTGGATCCATTTTTGTCAATTCAAAATTAAAATCTTGAGTTTGAGGATTAATTAAATTTCCACCATCTTGTTTGGTTTCTTTTTCATCGCTATATTCTCTGGCAGCATCTGCAAAAGAAATCTCCTTATCAATAATACGTTGTCTGACTAAATTAATTTTTTCTCTTGCTTCAGTTATGGATGCTTCCGTAATTTCTGGACGTAGTAAAATATGTCTTATGTCATATTCTTGTCCTCTCACTTTTTCTAATAACACAATATGATATCCGAAATCAGTTTCAAATGGATCAGATATTTCACCTTCTTGTAATGCAAATGCAACGTCTCTAAACTCTTTTACCATTTGAGGACGTTTTTTATTGAGCGTATACTTCCCTCCTGTTTTACGTGATGGAACATCATCTGAATACAACACAGCTTTGGAAGTGAAACTCGCTCCGTTGTCAATAATATCAGCTTTATACGATTTAAGTTTGTCTATTACTTTTTGTTTTTCTTCTTCAGATACTTTAGGAATGACTACAATTTGAGCTACTTTTAATTCCGTTCCAAAAACTGGACGTTCCTCTTTAGGAATTTCATTAAAATACTGTCTTACTTCTTCCGGTGTAACTTCAATATCGCTTACAATTTTACGTTGCATTTCAAAAGCCAACTTTCCGTTCTTATTTATTTCGAACATTTCGTCTCTCAAACTTTGCTCACTGTCTTTATTATAAAATTTCAACAATTCATCCATAGAACCTGTTTGTTCCATAAATGCGCTAATTTGTTGCTCGATATTATTTCTTATTTCTAATTCATTTACAGTAATACTATCTTGAATTGCATGATGTGCATATAACTTATCTTCCAATAATTTTCCAAACAATTGACAACGTGTAATATCAGTTGTTGAAACTCCTCTCGCTTGTAATTGAATATACTCTTTGTCAACATCAGAATCTAAAACCACAAAATCTCCTATAACAGCAACAACGCCATCAATCTTTTTACGCAATGAAGGATCGTTTTCTACGACTTCTTTTTTAACCGCTTCCTTTTCTTCAATAATTTCCTGTGCCAGAAGTACATTAAAACTAAATAGAAAGAGCGCACTTAATACTATTTTTAAACTAATTGTATATTTCAAATTGTTTGTTTTTAATCGCATCTTTAGTAATATCTTTTTTGAGTTGCTTGATCAACTCGAGTTTTCGTTTATTAATTACAATTTGTTTAATTGTAGGTTTTACATAATCTAATGGCGCATAATCGTTTTGCAAAAGCACGTCATTAATTTGCATCAAATATAGGTCTAATGAGTCTTTGAGTTGTAAAAAATTAGATTTTTTTAACAGTTCTTTTTTATTTTCAGAATTAACCACTGGAATTTTTTGTACAACCTGAGAAAGTTTAATCCAAATGGAATCATTTAACGAATACGACTTAAAATGAACCGAAATAGAATCTAGGTGTTTTTTATCTTCTAAATCATAGCGTTTGAATCGTGATTCTATATCATTTAGATCGATAGAATTTTGTGGAATATTAATATATCGAAACATAATTAACTCTTCATTAAGTTTAAAGGTTTCAATATTGTTATTATACGTTTCAATAATTTCATCTGTACTAATTACCGTATCAATATTTTTTTTAACTAAAGCCTCTAAATACGCTTTAGTAAAGAGGTCGTTCTTATATTGGCTGACCAATTTATCAAATGTTTCTTGTTTGACTTCTGGTAAATTACGTTGAGAACCTTCAACTAATAACAACTGTGTTGCCCAACGATTTATAAAGCTATTTACGATAAGCGTACTATCTTCAATTGAAGTACCTTGGGCCACTAAGTCCTCAATATCGTTTTCATACAAATACACATCATTTACCCTAGCAATAGGGTTTTCCTCTGCTGTCTTTTTAAAAAAATCACACGAGCAAAAACTAAAGCATAGTACTATAACAAACAATTTAAACTTAATCAAACTAGTTGAGTATTTGAGATTTCACCTTATTTAAAACTTCTTTATTAATCACAACTTTATAACGATCATTTAATTCTATTAACCAATTCATTTCAATATGATTTTGATAATCACTAATGACTTTTCCTTTAGTTTCATCTAAAGTTTTATTTGATTCAGGAAACAACTTGAAAACGTTAATGATATGGTATGCATCATGATACTGATATATTTTTGATAGTCCTTCTTTAAATTCAAAATCCATTGGTAAAGATTGATCACCTTTCTCCATAACTTCTTTAGTAACAATTATTTTTTGCTCCGAATCCGAATTAAGCAGGGCACTTATTTCATCTGTACTCATACCTTTTTTCAAATAATTTTCTACGGAAGAAATATCAACTTGGCTTGCAGCAGAAATGACTACAGCATCTACCCTTTTTTTCCACATATAATTGCCCTTTTTCTCCTCATAAAATTTTTGTAGGCCAATTGAATCTTTTGCTCCTGCATTCCAAACTTCATTTTCCATAAGATCAAATAAAAGCAAACCATCTCTATACTCTTTCAATATATGCGCAAAATCTTCATTTTCCTTTTCTAAATTATTTTCATGATATTTTATTACTTCATTTTCCATATAAGCCTCATATTCCTGATTGATAACAGCTCGCAATGGAATTTTTTTAGTATAATACTTTTGCTGTACAGACATTAAATGCTTTCCAAATTTCCCGCTTAAATATTTTTCTTCATTAATTTTAAATAGCACCGCATCAAAATCGAAATTTTCTTGAGGCAAAGTCCAAGATTTTTTAAAATACGCATCCGTCAAAACGGTTTCAAAATAGTCTAAAGTTTCTTTAGATTCCTCTATTGAATATTGGGCTTTTAGTTTTGAAGCTAAGGCAGTATTAATTAAACTAGAACGCGTATCACGTTTAACTTTTTGCTCTAATTCTGATCTCATTTTATCAATTGTAACAATCGCTTTTTTCTGATTTAACTTTATAATGTGCCAACCATATTCTGTTTTAAATGGTTTAGAGATTTCATCTTTCTTTAAAAGACTAAATGCCATATCTTCAAACTCCTTAGAACTTAATTGACCGCCAGAAAAAGCGGTTAATTGCCCTCCTTTACCTGCCGAACTTTTATCGTCTGAGAACTGTTTTGCTAAGGACTCAAATTTTTCACCTTGCTCAATTTTTTTATAAATTTCGTTAATTCGAACTTCTGGGTTTAACAAACTGTCTTTTTGCTGATTGGCCACCATTATATGAGAAACACCAACTTCACCTCTAGAAGGACGTTTATCAACCACATTTAAAATATGATATCCAAATCGAGTTCTAAAAGGCATTGATACGTCACCTACATTTGTATTATAGGCAATATTTTCAAAAGCATACACCATTTTAAAGGCAGTAAAATAACCCAAATCTTCAGCATATATTTGAAAATTATTATAAGCAATACTACCGTTTGGACCTTTTGGATTATCTGAAATCAAATTTGTTCTTACAGTTTCAAAACCATTTAATAACGCTTTGTTTCTTAGAGTAATTAATTCATTATAAACTCCAATAGTATCAGTTTCTGACTCGTCTAATCTTATTAAGATATGTGTTGCATTCACATCCAACAATAATCGGCTATATGCCTCACTTACGAGTGCTTCTGTGACCTTATTGTCATTTAAATAATTTTTTGTGAGTTGCTTTTTATAATTACTGAATTCTCGCCTATAGGTTTCATTTTCATCCATCTTTAGACGCTTAGCTTCTTTGATTTTTAATTGATAATTAATAAATAAATCTAAATAAGCATCAATGTCTTTTTGAGACTCATCCTTTACGAGATCTAAATTCTTGTTATATACACGAACAAATTCAGAAGCCATTACCGGTGAATCATCGACTGTGAACAAAACATCATCAGTCTTATTTTGAGAAGAACAAATTCCTGTAAAACCTAGTAGAAAAGCGAACAAACATATTTTTTTAATCATAACAATAGAAATTATCAGTAGAAGCAAAAATAATACAATTCATACATTATACAAGTTGCTTTTGTGAAACGTAATAATATTTTATTTAGTATCTCTGTTTTTTTCCAAATCGAAGGTGTTAAATAATGAGAAAAATATATAATAATTGAGTGGTTTTAATTAGCAACGCTTATTTTTGAATTTCATATTTAATTTGAATTTCAAATATAAAAAACTCAGTATCTTTGTTTTTTAAACTTAATCCTCGAAATGAAATATACTTCTGAAATAATAATTGAACTTCCCCTTGAAGAATTCATGAATAAGTTTGATAATATCGAAAACATGAAGCATTGGCAAAAGGGGCTTGTTTCTGCAGAACATATTTCAGGAACGCCTGGAGAGTTTGGCGCAAAAATGAAACTCAATTACAAGTTTGGAAAGCGAGAAATGGAATTAATTGAAACCATTACTCATAGGAAGATACCAAATGAATTTCATGCTACATACAACACAAAAGGCGTTCACAATATTCAAGAAAATTACTTTGAACAAACTTCGAATGGGCATACCAAATGGACTTCAAAAAGTGAATTCATACCACTAAATTTAATGATGCGTGTCATGACCTTTATTATGCCTGGAGCATTTAAAAAACAATCTAAAAAATACATGCAAGATTTTAAACGTTTTGCAGAACACGGAACCTCTGTTGCTGATGCGTAAATTAAAACTAATTTGGGATTTTCATAGTCCTGAAGCATTGAAAATTGCAGAGCATCATGAGATTCATTTGAAAGAATATATTTCTGCTCAAAATTTTAATATTGACACTACAGGTGTTGAAAGTCTAAGTGAATTACATGCCATTGCTTTTTTAGTTGTCAATGAAGACAAAATGAAACTATTAAGAGATGTATTGAAGCCACATCGTGGTCAAGTTTATACAAATTAAAAATCCAATTTATGAAAAATTTGTTTTTATTACCATTAGTGTTTACTCTAATAATGAGTTGCGAAAATCCTAAAAAAGAGGATAAAACAACAAATAAATACGTTGAAGAAACACATTCATTTGCCAAACCTAACATTGCCGTTATCAGTCATTTAGATCTAAATATTAATGTAGATTTCGATGCAAAGGCAATTATAGGAAAGGCAACCTACACTATTGAAAACAATAACGCAACAGAAATTATTTTGGATTCTAAATTTTTAGAAATCGAGAACGTTCTTGCAGACACTAAAACAACTGGATTTTCATTGGGCGAATTTGACGAAATGCTGGGACAACCATTGCATATTGCTATTAAACCAGACACAGAAACCATCACGGTTTTTTATCAAACTACCTCAAAAACTGAAGCACTACAATGGTTAAATCCACAACAAACTGCTGATAAAAAGCATCCATTTTTATTTACGCAAGGCCAAGCCATATTAACGCGAACTTGGATACCTATTCAAGACAGTCCTCAAATTCGAATCACATACGACGCTACAGTTAAAGTTCCTTCAGAATTAATGGCTGTAATGAGTGCCGAAAATCCGAAAGTAAAAACAGCAGATGGTATTTATAACTTTAAAATGAAGCAACCAATTTCTGCATATTTAATCGCTTTAGCTGTTGGAGATATCGAATATAAAGCTATTAGTGAGCGTACTGGAATTTATGCTGAGAAATCAATGGTAACTAAGGTACATTCTGAATTTTCAGACATGGAAAAGATGGTGGTCGCTGCCGAAAATTTATACGGAAAATATGCTTGGGATCAATTTGATGTTATTGTATTACCGCCTAGCTTCCCTTTTGGTGGTATGGAAAATCCTAGATTGACGTTTGCAACACCTACTGTAGTTGCAGGCGACAAGAGTCTTACGTCTCTTATTGCTCATGAATTAGCACATTCTTGGTCTGGAAACCTAGTCACTAATGCCACTTGGAATGACTTCTGGTTAAATGAGGGATTTACTGTTTATTTTGAAATTCGAATCATGGAAGCGCTTTATGGAATTGATCGCGCGAATATGATTGCTCTCATTGGACGACAGGATTTAGATGACGAATTAGAAAGTTTAAAAAACACGCCTAATAGCACCAAACTTAAACTTGATTTAAAAGGGAAAAACCCCGATGATGGCATGAACAGTATCGCTTATGATAAAGGTTATTTATTTTTAAGAACTCTTGAAGAAACTGTTGGTCGTGAAAAATTTGATGCATTTTTAAAGAACTATTTTAATGCGCATGCATTTTCAACTATTCATACTGAGAAGTTTATAGCATACTTGAATAAAAACCTTTTAGAGAAACATAAAATCAACTTCAATACTGACGAATGGGTTTATGATGCAGGAGTACCAAGTAATCAAGCAGTAATTCAATCAGACAAATTTGAAAATGCTGAAAAAGCAATGCAACAATTTTTAACAAATAATAAAGTCGATGTCGCTATGACAAAGGACTGGACCACTCAAGAATGGGTTCATTTTATTCGAAATTTCCCAAAGGAAATGACCATAGCACAAATGGAGTTATTTGACGATGCATTCAATTTTACGAATTCAATGAATTCTCATATTGCCATGGTTTGGTTTGAACAAGCTATCAATAAGAATTATAGAGGGAATGCCGTCGATACTAAAATAGAAGAATTTCTAACACAAGTAGGTAGACGATGGTATGTAGAAACGCTTTTTAAAGCATATGAGAAACACGACAAAGTTGAGGAAGCAACTGCTATTTATAAAAAAGCACGTGCTAATTATCACTCTGTTACTGCAACTACTATAGATAAATTATTAGGCTATTCGAATTAATCTAATTGTGCTTTTAATAATAAAGTTGGTTTAGTTGAGTTTATTCGAAGTATGTCCCGAATGTTAATGATTGTTTTACGAAACAAAGGTTAATTAAATTTTAATAAATCATAAAAAAAGCATTTATAGGGATCATAGCACTTATAATTCTACAAAGCTGTACGCAAAATCCAAATACTGGAAAAGGATTTGATACAATTAAAATAATTTCACTAACGCCAGCGAAGAATCTTATTGATGGTGAAGTTTATCAGTTTATAGTGAAAATAGAATATGATCTAGTTGCCGTTAAAAAAGGGGTTTTAAATTTTAAGAGCTAAATTCAATTTAAGCAGCCCAATTATAACATATATTCACTTAAATATTTTATCTCGAATAGTTAGGAGATTCCTTAGTAATCGTCACATCGTGTGGATGACTTTCATTTATACCGGATGCTGTGATTTTCACGAACTGTCCCGTAGCTTTTAAGGTTTCAACATCTTTAGCGCCACAATAGCCCATTCCAGCTCTTAGTCCTCCAACAAACTGATGTATACTTTCATATAACTCACCTTTGTAAGGCACACGTCCAACAATTCCTTCTGGGACTAACTTTTTAATATCATCTTCGACATCTTGAAAATAACGATCTTTACTTCCTTGTTTCATTGCTTCAACAGACCCCATTCCTCTATATGATTTAAACTTTCGCCCCTCATAGATTATAGTTTCTCCTGGACTTTCTTTAGTCCCAGCCAATAAAGATCCTAACATAACGCAATCTGCACCAGCGGCAATAGCTTTAGGAATATCACCAGTATAACGAATTCCTCCATCAGCAATAACAGGAACGCCAGATCCTTTTATAGCCTCAGCAACTTCTAAAACCGCGGAGAATTGAGGAAATCCAACTCCTGCAACAACTCTAGTTGTACAAATTGATCCTGGACCAATTCCAACTTTAACAGCATCGGCACCAGCTTCAACTAAATATTTTGCTGCGGCTCCCGTTGCAATATTACCTACAATGACCTCTAATTTTGGAAACTTTTCTTTTATAGATTTTAGCACACTCACCACACCTTTGGTATGACCATGAGCTGTATCAATTATGACGGCATCAACTCCAGATTTTACCAAAGCTGTAGTTCTTTCTACAGCATCTCCTGTAACTCCAATAGCAGCAGCTACTCGTAATCTTCCATAAGTATCCTTATTTGCGATTGGTTTTTGAGTTACTTTAGTGATATCTCGAAATGTAATTAAACCTGCTAGTTTATAATTGTCATCAACAATCAATAATTTCTCAATCTTATTTTGTTGTAATATGATTTCGGCATCTTTGAGAGATGTTCCAACTGCAGACGTAACCAAATTTTCACTGGTCATAACTTCAACAATTGGTCTCTCGTTATTGTGCTCGAATCGTAGATCTCTATTTGTTACAATTCCTTTAAGAATACCTTTATCATCTACTATTGGAATTCCTCCAATACTATATTCCTTCATAAAATTCTTAGCATCAAGCACTTTGGATGTTAAAGGGAGTGTTACTGGGTCCAAGATCATGCCACTTTCTGCACGTTTTACTTTTCTAACTTTATCTGCTTGTTGAGCGATGGTCATGTTTTTATGTAACACACCTATTCCACCTTCACGTGCCATAGCGATTGCCATTTTACTTTCAGTTACAGTATCCATAGCCGCCGAAACGATTGGTACATTAATAGTGATGTTACGCGTAAACTTTGCTTGAATATTAACTTCTCTTGGTAAAATTTCAGAAAAAGCTGGTACTAACAGGACGTCATCGTAAGTTAATCCTTCTCCTACAATTTTGTTTTGATGTGATATCATGATGCAATTACAGTTATAATTGCGTGCAAAGATACGACTATATTATGAAATTGGATATAGTTGCTGTTAAATTATTCATTGAGAGATTTACAGTACTCTCTCAATATGTTTATGGCATAATTATATCGATCATCACTGTTCGAAATTTCTCTTGTAAAGCGTATACTTTTTGGCACTATGAGTCCATATAAAAATTGACCTTTTGCCATACGCTCTATTTTATAAATTGTTCTACTATCCATTTGAGAAAAAATAGTAGCCAGCCAATTGTATTGTTCCTCAAACAATATGCTCATATCCCAATGTAATGCGGCCTCATTTCGCAAAATTTGTTCAGATAAAAACAGGTCTTTCAATATAGTGAATGATGCGTTAAAAACAGTTTCACTTCCCATATTCGCTTGTTTTTTTAAAGCCTTATTTGTAAACATACTTTGCGGAAAAGTTACAACTAGTCTCAATTTATGTGAAATATAACTTGCCATTGAAACCCAAACTACTTCATGGCCCTTTTGTTTAAGATTAGCATTTAACCATCTATAAAAATCGCGTCTTTGTTTAATGCTTAAATATTCAAAAGGTTTATTATGAGTAAGATTATAACGATTCGCTTTTTGCCAAATTTCAGTATTACGAAGTCGATCTGATTTTAACCAATCTGAAGATAATAGCTTGACATTTTTTGTTTCCTCTTGATACACTTTAATGCTCTTCCATTCTTTTGCAAGAGTGGAAAACGATAAGCTAAGTGCAAAACAAATTAATATGGCCTTCATATCAATAAACTGAAAGACCTAAATATAAAGAATTATTTAATGACCTTTTGTTTTCTAAACAATTGAACGAAAATGATTAAGGTCGATGCTAGAAATGTTAAGGTCATAAGCGTACCTGAAAACATGATAATATATTTCATCCATATCATGCCTTTCCAAAGCAAATAAATACCTCCAAAAGTAAGTAAGACTGAAATAAATGGCTCTATCATTAAAAATAATTTTACTTTTTTATTCAACTGAGTTGTCGATAAAACAAGTCCTACTAAGAAGAAAATTATGGACATTGATAGTATATGATTGTGCACTAAAGTGAGCATCTCTTTGTCACTCTTTTTGAATTTCATAATGGTCGCATTTTCATCAGTTTCGTTTCCTAAATATTGTTCTTCTATACCATTTGGATTCACTGAAGAAGTTTCACCAACAAATAAAAGTCCGGAGTAAAAACCAATACTCAAAACAACCACAAAAACACCTATTAATAATTTAATTTCCTTAGGAAAGCTTGTTAATAACCCGTTGATTTTCATCTATAATATGTCTTTTGAATGAAGAATTTTTAATGATTTCAATACATCGTTCATGGCATTAGTCATAGAACGCACAGAAATAGTCGCGCCAGAAATAGCAATAATATTATCTCCATATCGCAATTCATCATTCTGTGATTTACCTATAAATTGTTTTAACCAGCGTTTACTACCAATTTCACCACCATAATCTTCTCGATATATTAAGACTTTCGCTTTCAATACCACAAGGTCTTTATCAAGCAATACTAGATAGTCAAAATCATCGGTTTTACTTGCTGCTTTTGAAATATATGCATAACACAAGAACTCATCGTCAGATGTTGTAACTTTAAATAAATTATTATTCCCAAATTTTGCCGGCAATATTTCAGAAATTTTTGCCGGAATCACCACTTCATTATAAGAAATTGTCTCTACTTTAAACGTTTTAATAATTTCCTTATCCATTTTCTTTTGCAAGTTTTTTGGAATACTAAATGCGCTTAAAACGAATGCAATACTTAATAAAAAAACTGATTTAAATTTCATTTAGCAAAGGTAATTTATTTAAAATAGTTATCTATAATATAAATGCCAAATAGCCAAAGTGATACTATTATGTTCTCACTTTAGCTATAGGACAATTAAAAACTAATTCAAAATCATTTATATGAATTTGATTTATTAAAACCAAACACCCAACCCAATATTCAATTGATTTGGAACATCTGAATCTGAAGCATTATCTTTAATTTGATAATCTGCTTTTACGACTGCACCAGGTGCTATTTTATAACTTAATCCGAAAGTCCATTCATTTCTGTCATAACTATCATTTTTCACTAAACCACCATCAACAGATGCGTTCGTATCAAAATCTTCATAACGTGCAAATGCATAAAGTTGTTGTTCCTTTTCAATTGGCAACAAATTATAAGCTGCTTCTAAATACCAACCTTGAAGCGCACTTCCTAAATCGGAACTATAAAGCGAGTTATAATCTTCCGTATCACTTAGGCTTGCATGGATGAATTGACCACGAGCTGTAATACGCTTTTTAGCATATCTAGCATCTAAGCCTACCATTGAAATTCCAACGCTAGAACCATCGATATCTTCAATATCATCTTCAGCCTGTGTTCTACCAAAATATCCTGAAAGTCCAAGACGTAATCCAGGTAATCCGTAATAATCTAATTTAGCAGCTAAGTTAGGAGAATCCACAGTTGACTTAATTCCTTTTTGTCTTCCATTTCGTAAGCCATTTTTACCACCCAATACTTTTTCTCCATTTACAGATGAAAATCCATTAAATACATAGGCTTGGTATCTAAGCGAAGCATCGTCGAATTTTCCAGATACACCAAAACCAATTTCTCTCCATGTTGTAGGGACTATGTTACCATCGACACTAGGACGTTCAACACCATTAAATGTTGTAGGTTCATGGTACTCATTAACAATTCCCATTGGCACTAACATTAATCCTCCTCGAAGATTAACATTATCACTTAGACTATACTGTATAAATGCTTGTTCAACAAAAACTTCTTCAACATGCTCAAGTTCAACTTCAGTGATAAATTGTACTTTATCATTGAATTTATACCCAAAAAGAAGTACCAATCGTTGCACATCTAATTCGCCATTATCAGCTTCTGGTTGATTATATGTAATCTCACCATAACCACCTACAGTTACACCATTATTGATGTTTCCTGATAAAATACGCTGTGCTGCATTTTGTTGATTTTGAGGATTAATTTGTAGAGAATCTGGAGCAGATTGTGCAACCGCTAATGTAGTTGCAAAAAATGAAATTAGTAAGGTTATTTTTTTCATTACTTGATTAATTTTATTCTTATTTTTATTTAGACTTGTTATAAATAATAAATTATTTCATCGGCAAAAATAAGACTGATTTATAAACTAGCCAACATTATTTAGAATAATTTTAAATAATTTTTAGGGCGTGAATTAAGCGTCTGAAAATCAATTAGATTAACTTAAAATATATCAATCAATGGTAGCTTGTGAAGATTTTTGTAGCCTCATTATAGGCGCTTTCAAAACTTAATGCGTCTAGATTATTATTATTGTTAGATGTAAAATAGGACAACAACTTTTCTGTTGGCATATTACCTGTCAACTCATCTTTTGCCATCGGACATCCACCAAAACCTTGAATTGCGCCATCAAATCGTCTACAACCAGCTTTATAGGCCGCATCAACTTTTTCAAACCAAGATGTAGGGGTTGTATGTAAATGTGCACCAAATTCAATCTGTGGATATTGAGAAATTAAATTCGAAAATAAATAGTCAATGTTTTCGGGGTTTGAGCTGCCAATTGTATCGCTTAATGATAAAATTTTAACTCCCATTTTATACAATCGTTCCGTCCACTCTCCTACGATATCAACATTCCATGGGTCTCCATATGGATTTCCAAATCCCATAGAAATATAAACAACTACTTCTTTATTTGTTGAAGCGGCGATATCCAAAATCTCCTGCAATGTGATTACCGATTGCGCAATTGTTTTATGAGTATTTCGCATTTGGAAATTCTCTGAAATTGAAAATGGATACCCTAAATAATCAATTGCCTCATGTTTCGAAGCATCAGATGCGCCTCTTGTATTTGCAATAATGGCAAGTAATTTACTTGTCGTTTTAGAAAGATCTAATTGAGATAACACTTCCGCAGTATCAACCATTTGAGGGATTGCCTTTGGTGACACAAAACTCCCAAAATCCAGCGTATCGAAACCCACTCTTAATAAAGATTGAATATACTGCACTTTTTTATCGGTAGGAATAAAGTCTTTGATGCCTTGCATGGCATCACGCGGACATTCAATAATCTTTAATTTAGAGGACATTCAACATATAATTTAAAGTTTAAAAATACTATTATTTTTCTTAAAGAGCCTTAACAAGTTTACAAAAAAGACATTACAAAAAATAAAATTATCCTGTAAGGATTGAGTTCTTTTTTACGACTCAAGTACGTAACAATCAAACAGATCCATTATGAAAAACTATACGCGAAATTTGAAGACTCCCCTTTTCTTAGTCATACTGTTTCTAACGAGTTTCGCGTTTGGGCAGTCTGTTGCAACATATAACATCTCTGTAAGTACTATTTGGAACGTTACGGATCACACTTCTGTCCCTGGAAATGCGCATTGGTCTGATTTAATAGGAGCTACACACAGTGTGCCAAATGAATTTGTAAGTCTAGGAATGATTGCAACTATGGGCATAAAAGACGTTGCTGAAGGTGGTGTCAACGTTGAAATCACTAAAGAAATTGGAGATGCCATTACTGCTGGCAGTGCCGATCAACTTTTACAAGCTGGGTTTAATTTTGGTCCTGAAGAAACCGCTCTACTAACTAACACATTTGTGAGCGAGGATTTCCCGTATATCACATTAGTATCTATGGTAGCGCCAAGTCCAGATTGGTTCATTGCTGTTAACAGTTTGAACTTAAGATCTGGAAATCCCGTTATAAATAATGGTTGGAAAGCAACATTTACCATGGATGTATTTGTTTATGATGCTGGAACTGATGATGGTACTAATTATGGTTCTAGCAATAGTCCAAATACTCCTGTGGCCGTATCGATGATAAATGGGTTCCCTATAAATGGAAATAAAATGGCAACAATTACCTTTACCTACGTCACCTCTACTTTGAGTCTAGATGCTGAAAATACTATCGAAAATATAAAGGTATTTCCAAACCCAACTAAAGGGAACGTAACGGTTTCTAATATTCAAAATTTAGATTTAAAAACTTTAGAAATCTACAATGTTCTGGGTGGATTAATTAAAAAACAATCACTCAACTCTGAATTAGATCACATTTTTTTGAACCTAACAAACTTGAATCAAGGCGTCTACTTTTTACGTCTAAAAAGTAACTCTGGAGGAATAAAAACTCAAAAATTAATTATTGAGTAAGGCCTTATTAATAGCCTTTACTAGTCTAGGACCTTCATAAATAAATCCGGTATAAAGCTGTACCAGATCTGCTCCAGCCTCGAGTTTCTCTAACGCATCTTCTTTTGTGTGAATTCCTCCTACACCAATAATAGGAAATGCTTTCTGGCTTTTATCAGCCAAAAAACGAATGACTTCAGTAGATCTTTTTGTTAGAGGTTTTCCGCTCAACCCTCCTGTTTCTTTCTTCTCAAGACTTTGCAAACCTTCTCTAGCTATTGTAGTATTTGTAGCGATTACACCTTCAATTTGTGTGTCTTTAACGATATCAATAATATCTATTAGCTGCGCATTTGATAAATCTGGAGCAATCTTCAATAGAATAGGTTTTGGTTGTGCTTTAATCGCGTTTTCAGCTTTTAAAATTTTCAATAGTTTCGTTAGCGGCTCCTTGTCTTGAAGTGCTCTTAAATTTGGAGTATTTGGCGAACTAACATTTACAACAAAGTAATCTACAAAATCAAATAACGCATTGAAACAAATCTTATAATCCTCAACTGCATTTTCGTTCGGTGTTATTTTGTTCTTTCCAATATTTCCGCCAATTAAAACACCATTATTCTTTTTCAAACGTTCGACAGCCTCTAATACTCCACCATTATTAAACCCCATTCTATTGATAATTGCTGAATCAGACTTTAGTCTAAACAGACGTTTTTTCGGATTTCCCTCTTGTGGTTTTGGCGTAAGCGTACCAATTTCAATAAAACCAAATCCAAAATTACTAAGCTCATTAAATAATTTTGCATCCTTATCAAAACCTGCTGCTAAACCTACTGGATTACTAAATTTCAATCCGAAAAGATTTCGCTCTAATCGTTTATCTCTTACTTGATATATACTTTTAAAAAGAAAAGAAACTCCAGGTATCATAAAAAGGACACGAATCGTAGTAAAGGTAAAATGATGAATTTTTTCTGGATCAAAAAGAAAAAACAATGGTCTTAAAACAAGTTTATACATGTCGAACAAATTGAATTGCAAAAATACCATTCATTTTACTAAAAAGGCTAATAATCAATTTAGAAATTAGTAGTATTTTTGAAACTCTAAGAGTTATTAATTTATCTCAGGCAAACTCTAAAATAATATTAAGTATGATTACGAAAGAACACATCATAAAGCGATTTGTAAGTTACGTTACTGTTGACACTGAATCTGATCCTAATTCTAACACCACACCTAGTACGGAAAAACAATGGGATCTTGCTCATAAACTGGTTGAAGAGCTAAAATCTATAGGATTGCATGATGTTACCATAGATGACAATGCCTATATTATGGCAACCTTGCCTAGTAATGTGCAACACGACGTGCCAACGATTGGTTTTGTTTCCCATTTTGACACAACTCCAGATTTTACTGGAGCGAATGTAAATCCTCAAATTATTGAAAATTATGACGGAAAGGATATTGTATTAAATTCAGAAGAAGAGATCATACTTTCACCTGATTATTTTGAAGATTTATTATTGTATAAAGGTCAGACTCTCATTACTACCGATGGTACAACACTTTTAGGTGCAGATGATAAAGCAGGCATCACTGAAATTGTCTCTGCTATGGAATATCTTATTAATCATCCTGAGATTAAACATGGACCCATTAGAATTGGTTTTACTCCTGATGAAGAAATTGGTCGAGGCGCTCACAAGTTTGATGTAGAAAAATTTGGAGCAGATTGGGCTTATACAATGGATGGAAGTCAGATTGGAGAATTAGAGTATGAAAATTTTAATGCTGCAGGAGCTAAAGTTAAGATCCAAGGTAAAATTGTACACCCTGGATATGCCAAAGGTAAAATGGTGAACTCTATGTATATTGCTAACGAGTTCATTAATGCATTACCGCGATTAGAAACACCAGAACATACTGAGGGCTACCAAGGCTTTTTTCATTTATACAGTATGGATGGAAAAGTTGATGAAACAGAATTGCAGTATATCATAAGAGATCATGATAAGGATCAATTTGAAGCTCGAAAGGCTTTTATGCAAAAACTAACACAAGACATTAACTCACAATATGGTAGGGAAGTAATTAGTATTGAGATAAATGATCAATATTTTAATATGAAGGAAAAGGTAGTTCCCGTAATGCATATTATAGATATTGCGGAAGAAGCGATGAAGCAGCTACATATTGAACCTCTTATCAAGCCAATTAGAGGGGGTACAGATGGATCGCAATTGTCTTATATGGGATTGCCTTGTCCTAATATCTTTGCTGGAGGACACAATTTTCATGGTCGCTATGAATATGTTCCAGTAGAAAGTATGCAAAGAGCAACTGAAGTCATCTGCAAAATTGCAGAACTTACGGCATTGAAAGCCGAATGAAATGAGACAGATAATAGAACAGCTACAAAAAAACAAAATCCTCTTTTATAATCTTTTAAAGGACGAAACTGAAGCCATGTTCTTATGGAAACAAAAACCTGAAAAATGGTGTCTTTTAGAAATATTATGTCATTTACATGATGAAGAGTGTGAAGATTTTAGATTTAGAGTGCAATGGGTGTTAGAGCATCCTAATACTGTTCCGCCTCCAATTAATCCAGTCAGCTGGGTTACTGAACGGAATTACATAGATCAAAATTACAATGCTATGTTGTCAAAGTTTCTAGTGGAAAGAGCACAATCCATACAATGGTTATTGACATTAAAAGATGTCAATTGGAAGCATTCATTCGAACATTCAAAATTGGGAACTCTAACTGCTGGTTATTTCTTAACAAATTGGCTAGCTCATGACTATTTACATTTTAGACAAATACTAAAACTAAAGTTCGATTATTTACAGCATCAATCAGGTGTGAATCTAGATTACGCTGGGACTTGGTAAAATTAAGCGATTATGAAAAAAGTTCATTCCGTTGAAGAATACATTGAAACCAATGCACATTTTTCAAAAGAACTGGCCCTTTTAAGAGACATTATGAACTCTACTGAATTAGATGAAACCGTAAAATGGAGTGCTCCAGTATATGCATTGAATGGCAAAAATATTGTTGGATTAGGAGCATTTAAAAAGCACTTTGGAATCTGGTTTTTTAATGGTGTCTTTTTAGAAGACAAACAAAAACTCTTAGTAAATGCTCAAGAAAAGACTAAGGCTTTGCGGCAAATGCGATTCAATTCAATTGAAGAAATAAATAGAGCGGCTGTTTTATCCTATGTTAAAGAAGCCATTGAAAATCAAAAATTAGGAAAAGAAATAAAACCTGAAAGAAAAGGAAAAACAGTTGTCATTCCGTCCGAATTAAATACAGAGTTTAAAAAGGACTCTGCTTTAAGAGATTGCTTTGATCAATTAACACCTTCAAAGCAGAGAGAGTATTGCGAGCATATTGAATCTGCGAAACGTGACACCACAAAAATTAGTAGATTAGAAAAAATAAAACCTATGATATTAAAAGGCGTAGGATTACACGACAAATACAAAAACTGTTAAACATAAAAAAGCCACTTAAAAAAGTGGCTTTTTTATTTAAAAATTTTAATAAAAACTATTTAGCTTTTGCTGGAACATTAAGCTTCAAGCTCATTTCCATTGAAATTGCAGAGCGATCAAATTTAATCTTTCCCGCTAAGGTTTCAATTACACAACTATTGTCTTTATCATTTAAATCGGCAACTTTACCATGCATTCCGCTTTTGGTAATTACTCTGTCCCCTTTTTTTAATTCTTTTGCAAACTTTTTTTCCTTCTTAGCGCGTTTCATTTGAGGTGCAATCATAAAGAAATACACAACAGCAAACATGGCTATAAACGGTAAAAAAGAACTTATACCTTCTCCCATTCTAAATATTAGTTATGGTTATGCCCTTCATGACCAGGCTTTTCGCTAGTTTTAACAGCTGAAGGCTGTTGTTGCAACGTTTTGCTTGATACAGCTGGACCTTTTTTAGGTTTATTAGGATCTGCTTCAACAAATGCTAATATCTTAACTTGTTCAGAACCCTTTTCAGTGTTTGTAGTTAATGTAATAGTTTTTGAAACTTGATTTCCGTTTCCTTTACCATTAAATTTCACATTAAATTCACCAGTTTCTCCAGGAGCAACTTCTTTTGTCCAATCAGATGGTACTGTACATCCACACGTACTTTTAATGTTACTAACAACTAACATTGATTTCCCTGTATTTGTATATTTAAATACTGTTTCTACTGGAATCCCATTAGGAATCGTTCCAAAATCATGTTCTGGTTTATCAAAAGATACAGTTGGTAAATCACCAGCAGTTGCATCTCTTTCAGCAGCTTCTGCTACATTTTCAGATTTTACTTTGCTAGCAGCGTCGTCCTTACACGAAGTAAAAGCTACTAAACACAATACGCTTAAACTCAATATTACTTTTTTCATTTTCTTTAATTTTTATTTATACTTAATGATTTGAGCCGATAAATGTACTAATTATTTCTTATTACATCAATCCCCTGCCCATTTTATTTAATTTCCCGTTGGTTGTATATTCTTTAACAATCTTGTCCAAAATACCATTAATAAAACTACTGCTTTTTGGTGTAGAGTATTCCTTCGCAACTTCCAGATACTCATTTATCGTCACTTTCACTGGAATAGAAGGGAATTTTTGAAATTCACATATTGCCATTTGCAATAGAACTGCATCCAGATTTGCAATACGATCCGCATCCCAATTCGTTGTTTTTAGCGCAATTTCTTCGTTGTATTTAGAACGATTAAGCAGTGATTTTTCAAATAATTCGATGGCAAAAGTTTTGTCTTCGATGTCTTTATATAATTTTGGTATAAAGAAGGCATTAATCGATGACTCTTTAACCTTTTTAAGCAGTTTTAAGATGCTCGTATTAACAATTGGCAAATCATCGATCCATGTTAATTTTTTATCTTCAAAATAATCAAACAATTTCTCATTAGGAGCAATAATTTCAGTAAATATGTTAATCACAAAAGACTTATCTTCATTAAAACCGGACGCAGAAGACATCATATAATCTTTATAAATATTACTGTCTTTTATTGCTTTAAAAATGATATCGACATACTCAAAATCTAAATACCAGTATTCAAGCTTTCGTGATTTTATCTCGTCATTTAGTGTTTCATTATTTTTTAACAACTGAAGTAAAGCGTTATTAATAAATTTTGAATTCGGATTTTTTTCCTCTTTCGTAGCGAGATGTTTTTGCTGTGTTTTTTCAAGGTGGTCTTCTGCCCTTTTTTGAACTTCAATAAGCAGAGAAAGCATTACTAAATACAAATCATACATACTCTCTAAACTGTGAAGTAAAAACTTTTTGTCCTTCTTCAAATCATCACTCTCTGTACCATTAAAGGCGTATAAAGTTTGCATGACTTTTATTCGAATATGTCTTCTATTTAGCATTTATAAGAACGTTTTATATTTTTTAATAGAGTTGAATTTAGAAATCTAAATTCAACTCACAAAATTAACATTATTTATTCACTACAGTAATTAAATCTGTAAAAGTCTATATGACTATTTTTTTTTTCGTTTTCTAGTCTCAATACGCTCTTTAGCTATTTCTAAAGCTGCAACATTGGTTGTTACTCCATTATTTTTAGCCTTTTCTAAAATTTCAAGAGTTGTATTATAAATATTCTCAGTTTTACGAATTATTTCTTGCTTGCCGTAATTTTCAAGTTCAGCATAGACATTAATAATTCCGCCAGCATTAATTAAAAAATCTGGTGCATAGACAATACCTCGTTCTTGAAGTATTCTACCATGGATATCTTCAACTGCAAGTTGATTATTTGCAGCACCTGCAATAACTTTAGCTTTTAATTTATAAATGGTATCATCGTTAATAGTGGCACCTAGTGCGCATGGCGCATAGATATCCATTGGTTCACTATACAAATCATTTCCTTCATATATAGTAACACCATATTTAGACCTTACATTTTCTAAACGCTCATTACTAATATCTGTGATGGTAACTTTAGCACCTTCATTCACTAAATGCTCTACCAAAGCTTCCCCTACATTTCCAATACCTTGAACAAATATATTTCTATCCTCTAAGCCTTCTGAACCAAACTTATATTTGGCAGCGGCCTTCATTCCCATAAAAACACCATAAGCAGTAATTGGCGAAGGGTTTCCAGCACCACCTTTACTTTCAGAAATACCAGTAACGTATGGCGTAACTTCTCTTACTAAATCCATATCAGCCGTCTCCATTCCAACATCTTCAGCCGTAATATATTTGCCATTTAATGAATGTACAAATTCACCAAATTTCTTCATTAACTCAGGCGTTTTTTGCGTCTTAGCATCTCCTATAATAACTGCTTTTCCGCCTCCAAGATTTAGTCCTGTAATGGCAGATTTAAATGTCATACCACGTGATAAACGCAGTACATCATTTAACGCTTCCCATTCATTATTATATTGCCACATTCTAGTACCACCAAGAGCTGGTCCCAAAACTGTATTATGAATACCTATTATTGCTTTTAAACCAGTATCTTTGTCGTTGCAAAAAACGACTTGCTCGTGATTATCGAAAGAGTTTTGTCCGAAAACCGGATCTATTTTAGAAAGTTCGCTAGAACTTATGACATCTGAGATCATGTAAAAAGAATTAATTGATAGTTTTTAGATTGTCTAAAAACAGCGTGCAAAAATAAATCAATATTAGAGTATTAGCAAAAATATCGATGTTAAAATACGATATTGTTAAAAACTTAATGCGGACCAAATTTATAAATGAAAGAATTACAACACCTTAACAAATATTTCTATAAGTATCGATTCAGATTACTCTCAGGAGTAGTCATCACTATTGTTGCAAGAATTTTCTTGCTCTTTACTCCAGAACTGATTGGTTCCTCTGTGGATGTGATTGATAATTATCGAAAAGGAATTATTACTGATATTTCCATAGTTAAATCTGAACTGCTTATCAATATTTTTTATATTATTGGAGCCGCACTTATTGGTGGCCTATTCACATTTTTAATGCGACAAACAATTATTAATGTATCACGATATATTGAATATGATTTAAAAAATGAGGTCTATCAGCAATATCAGAATTTATCATTAGATTTTTACAAATCAAATAGAACGGGAGATTTGATGAACAGGATAAGTGAGGATGTTGGTAAGGTTAGGGATTACGCTGGGCCCGCAATTATGTATAGTATCAATACGCTTACGTTATTTGTTATAGCTCTATTTTTAATGTTTAAATCGGCACCTGTTTTAACATTATACACCATTATACCACTCCCAATATTATCGGTATTTATTTATATTCTAAGTAAAGCTATTCACAAACGAAGTACAATAGTTCAAGAATGGCTTTCTAAATTATCGACGTTCACACAAGAATCCTTTAGTGGTGTTAGAGTTATAAAATCTTATGGCGTTGAAGATAAATACAACTATGATTTTGATGTGCTATCCAGTGATAGCAGACAAAAAAACTTAGATCTTGTTAAAGTACAAGCATTATTTTTTCCATTAATGATTTTACTAATCGGCCTTAGTAATATCATTGTAATTTATATAGGTGGGAAACAATATATCGATGGTGAAATTGAAAGTCTTGGCGTAATTGCTAAATTTATTATATATGTCAATTTGCTAACATGGCCTGTTGCTACTATTGGATGGGTAACCTCAATTGTTCAACGCGCTGAAGCATCACAAAAGCGAATTAATGAGTTTTTAAAGCAAGAACCAACTATTAAGAATAAAACCTCTAACTCTTCAAAAATTGAGGGTAATATTGAATTTAAGAATGTTTCATTTACGTATCCAGACACCAATCTACAAGCATTAAACAAAGTGAGCTTTAGAATTAATAAAGGAGAAACTTTAGCGATTTTAGGGAAAACTGGATCAGGTAAATCTACCATATTAGATATCATAGGAAGACTCTATGATATAAATGAAGGACAGGTATTAGTTGACAACACTTTGATTGACCAATTAAATTTAAGAGATCTGAGAAATAGTGTGGGATATGTTCCTCAAGATGCATTTTTGTTTTCTGATTCCATTAAAAACAATATTAAGTTTGGCAAAGAAGATGCTACCGAAGAAGACGTTATACTTGCTGCTAAAAATGCCGATGTTCATAAAAACATTAAAGGATTCACTAATGGATATGAGACTATTTTAGGTGAGCGTGGTATTACGTTGTCTGGAGGTCAAAAACAACGTGTATCTATTGCGAGGGCGATTATAAAATCTCCTGACATCTTACTGTTTGATGATTGCTTATCGGCTGTAGATACCGAAACTGAAGAGAAAATACTCAAAAATTTACAAGAAGTTACTCAAGGAAAAACAACCATCATTGTGAGCCATAGAATATCATCAGCCAAAAATGCCGATAAAATTATTGTAATGGATAGTGGTAAAATCATTCAAAACGGTTCACACGAAAGCCTTTTAAATACAGAAGGTTACTATAAAGAGTTATTCTTAAAACAACTTAGTGAAAAAGAAATATCATAATTTGTTGGTTACTAATCTTTTTTTTTAGATTTTTGAATGGTTAAAAAAAACAATAAGACTATTATGAGTGATCACGGAATGATGGATAAAGAAGAGATTTTTTCTAAAGTACTAAGAGCGGGAAGACGCACCTATTTTTTTGATGTAAGAGCAACAAAAGCTGAAGACTATTACCTTACAATAACTGAGAGTAAAAAATTCACAAATGATGATGGTTCTTTTCATTATAAAAAGCATAAAATTTATCTATATAAAGAAGATTTTTCTGAGTTTAGAGACATATTAAGCGAAATGACCGACTATATCATTAATGAAAAAGGAGATGAAGTTATTAGTGAGCGTCATCAAAAAGATTTCAAAAAAGAAGAGCACTTTAATATGGATTCGGAAGTTAGTGAAAGTGTTGCTGATGAACCAAAATCGACAGAAAGTTTTACCGATGTTAATTTTGAAGATATTTAAAACCAATCTTTTGTTAAAATAAGTCAAAACCGTTACCCTAAAGTAACGGTTTTTCTATTTTTATACCCAAACCAACAATTATCATGAATAAATTATTTATTGTTTTTTTAATGTTTTGCATGACTACTCAAGCTCAACAAAATCTTGATTTATCTTATTATTTACCTCAAAACATTACTTATAGCCCAAGTATTCCCACTCCAAAATCAATTATAAGACATGAGGTTGGTGAATGGCATATTACTCATGATAAACTCGTCCAATACATGTATGCTCTTGCCGAGGCATCAGATAGAATACACATTGAAGATAGAGGTTCTACCTTTGAAGGACGTCCTCTCCTTCTGCTTACTATAACTGCTCCTCAAAATCATTCTAATATTGAAACTATCAGAAAAGAGCATATTGCTTTGACCGAAAACAACTCGGTAAATACTACAAATATGCCAATTATAGTATATCAAGGATTTTCAATTCATGGCAATGAGTCGAGTGGTTCAAACGCGGCACTTTTAGCAGCTTACTATTTAGCCGCTGCGGAAAGTAATGAAGTCAATGAATTATTAAAAACGACTGTTATATTATTTGACCCTTCTTATAATCCTGATGGTTTACAACGTTTTGCTTATTGGGCGAATTCGAATAAAAATAAAAACCTAAATCCAGATCCAAACGACCGCGAGTATAATGAGGTTTGGCCAGGTGGTCGCACCAACCATTACTGGTTTGATATGAATCGTGATTGGCTTCCAGTGCAACTTCCAGAATCTAGAATACGGATTGAAAGTTTCCACAAATGGTTACCAAATATTTTAACAGATCATCACGAAATGGGAACAAATTCTTCCTTTTTTTTCCAACCAGGAACACCTTCAAGAACACACCCATTAACTCCTAAATTAAATTATGAGCTCACTAAAAATATTGGTGACTTTCATGCTAGAGCTTTAGATAAAATTGGTTCATTATACTATACTGAAGAAGATTTTGATGATTTTTATTATGGTAAAGGCTCAACATTCCCTGATATAAACGGAAGTATAGGTGTTTTGTTCGAACAAGCCAGTTCACGTGGACATATGCAAGAAAGTAATAATGGAATCTTAACCTTTCCTTTTACGATACGAAATCAATTTACAGCAGCTTTATCGACACTAAAAGCTGGGTTTACGATGCGTGAAACACTATTACAATATCAGCATGATTTCTATAAAAACGCAAGAGCTGAGGCTTCTAAAGAGGCTACCAAGGCAATTGTATTTGGAGACGAAAAAGATGCAGCTCGAACGTTTCATCTGGCTGAAATATTAAAACGTCATAAAATCACATTCCATGAACTGAAAAAAGACCTGTCAACACATGGAAAACAGTTTAAAAAAGGCTACAGTTATATCGTACCAAAAAATCAAAAGAATACACGTCTATTAAATGCCATGTTTGAGACGCGTACACAATTTCAGGACAGTTTGTTTTATGATGTGTCTGCATGGACATTCCCCTTGGCCTTTAATTTAGATTATGCAGAGAATATTTCTACTTCAAACCTTGGTGCAGAAGTCACTAATCTTAAAATGAAAACGGGTGATATATCGGGAAAAAGCAACTATGCGTATCTGATGGAATGGCATGAATACTACGCTCCAAAAGCCTTGAATGACATATTAAACAACAACTTAAGGGCAAAAGTGGCCATGCAACCTTTTAGCCTCAATGGTAAGACATATGATTATGGCACCATTTTAATTCCAGTTCAAAATCAGACCAAAGATGCTGAAAAATTATTTACATTTTTGAAATCTGTTGCAATTGAAAGTCATCTACAAATTAATGCTGTTTCAACGGGGTTAACTACTGGAATTGATTTAGGAAGTTCTAAGTTCAAAACACTAACTACCCCAAAAGCAGCGCTTATTGTCGGCGATGGCATTAGAAGTTATGATGCTGGAGAAATATGGCATTTGTTTGATCAACGGTATGATATACGTTTAACTAAATTAGATACAAAATCGATTTCACAATCAAATTTAGATCGCTATAACACCATAATTTTGCCAAGTGGTAGTTTATCTGCTGAGGCTTCGAAAAAATTGAAGTTATGGGTTGAAAATGGAGGCACTTTAATTGGTTACAGAAATGCTTTGCGTACCTTAAATGAGAATGAGTTCATTAAATTAGAATTTAAAAAAATGGAACGTGTTGCTAAATCCATTAGTTATGAGCAACGTGAAGATTACAATGGTGCCAATGTAATTGGAGGTGCCATATTTGAAGCAAGACAGGATCGTTCACATCCAATAAATTTTGGCTATAAAAATGATAAAATTTCTTTATTCAGAAATAATACCCTATTTATGAAAGCCGATAAGCAAAGTTACAATAACCCGATTCAATACAGCGAGAATCCTTTGTTGAGCGGATATATATCTAAAACAAATTTAGATAGTCTTGCATCTACGGTTCCGTTTAGAGTGAATCGACTAAAATCAGGGAAGGTTGTTGTATTTACTGATAACACTAATTTCAGAGCGTTTTGGTATGGCACCAATAAACTGCTGATGAATGCTATCTTTTTCAGAAAAGAGCTTTAACTAACGGTTGTACCATTTTTAATCGTTGATTCTGGATGTAATAAAATAACGTCCTTCCCATCAACAGCACCAATAACTAAGCATTCGCTCATAAACTTTGCAATTTGTTTTTTGGGAAAGTTAACCACTGCTATAATTTGGCGATTAAGTAATTCCTCTTTTTCATAAATTGTTGTGATTTGTGCAGACGACCTCTTAATACCTATATCTCCAAAATCAATTGTTAGTTGATACGCTGGATTTCGAGCTTCTGGAAAATCGTGTACTTCAATTATAGTTCCAACACGAAGATCTACTTTTATAAAATCTTCAAAAGATATTGTTGTATTCATACTCAAAAATACAATTATTTACGATATTTGAATAAACTTTAATTATGGCTAGAACTCCGTCAAATATGCTGCCTATAGGCACAAAAGCACCTGCCTTTAATTTGTTAGATACTGTGAGCAATTCGCGTATGTCTTTAGCTGAATTGAAAGGAGATTCGGCTACAGTAGTTATGTTTATTTGTAATCATTGTCCTTTTGTTATACATGTGAATTCACAAATCTCAAAATTGGCCAACGATTATTCCTCTAAAGGTGTTAACTGCATTGCAATTTCCAGTAATGATGTTGAAAACTATCCGCAAGATGCACCACATTTGATGCGTGAAGTCGCCTTAAAAGAAGGCTATAGTTTCCCTTACCTATATGATGAAACTCAAGAAATTGCCAAAGCCTATGAAGCGGCCTGCACACCAGATTTCTATGTGTTCGATTCGAATTTAAATTTAGTATATCGTGGACAATTAGATGACTCACGTCCTGGGAATGGTTTGCCTGTAACTGGTGAAGATTTAAGAAATGCAATTGATGCTCTTCTTAATAATGAATCTATTAATCCGAATCAAAAACCAAGTATTGGCTGTAACATTAAGTGGAAAAATTAGTGTTATAAAATTGAACTTCAAATATTAGTTAAGATCAAATGACAAAAAAATCGAGATGGGAGAATTTTTTAAAAGAATTAGGTAATTTAGTATTCTTCTGGTGTTTTGGCGTTTTATTTTTCTTATTTTTTAGAATTACATTCATTGCAATTTTCAATAAACAACTGGGTGAAAGTTCGAATCTAAGCGAACTATTTAAGACCCTTTTTATGGGCTTCCGATTTGATTGCACAGCTATTGCTTATTTTTTAATCATTCCATTACTTACACTATTAACAGTATCGTACTACGATAAATTCAAAATTATAAAGGCCGTTAGAATCTTACACCAATACTTATTTGTAATTCTTTCTACACTTATCTGTTTGGTCACTTTAAATTATTTTAAGGAGTACAATGATCAATTTAATAATTTTATTTTTCTTGCTTTATATGACGACATGAATGCTGTAGCTCATACAGTTCTTGAAGATTTTCATCCTGTTTTAAATAGCATTTCATTAATTGTAATAATCGTATTTAGTCTTTCTATATTTAGACGATTTGAAGGCGCTATATCTATTTATAAATTACTTAACAAGGTTTCATCAAAACCTGGAAAGATAGCATTGGTGTCAGCCACTTTATTAATTTTTTTCATCGGAATGCGTGGTTCGTTTTCGAAAGTCCCTGCAATTAGAAAATGGGCAGCTGTTTCATCGGATGATTTTTTGAATAAAACTATTTTAAATCCTTATCGATCTTTCAAATATGCTTTATCAGATTTTAACGAATTAAATTTAATTGATGGCAAAAATCCATATTTGAACGCCACCGATTTTAACCTGAGATATCCAGAACACTCCGTAGCTGAAATCATCAAAAAAAGAACCCTTGGAGATTCTATAGAAAAACCTAAACAAATCTTTCTTGTGGTCATGGAAAGTTATGATGCCTGGCCATTAATGGACAAATATTTACCGTTTAAACTTTCGGAACAATTAAACGCTTTGGCAAAGCAAGGCACTCAATTCACCAATTTTTTACCAGCATCAAACTCAACGTTTAACTCATATGGTGCCATTGTTTCTGGGGTCCCTTATTGTGGTGTTAACATTAGCCAATTAGGCACCATAAATGAGCCTTTTCAATCTTCCATGTTTTTGCAATTTAAAGCACTAGGTTACCAAACTAACTTTTTTTATGGCGGATTTCTATCTTGGGAAAATATTGGTCAATTCACAAAACATCAAGGCGTAGATCGCATTTTCTCTGGTGTGGATGCCGGAGGTGTATCAGATTCAGGAGCTTGGGGAATTGAAGACGAAAAATTATTTGATTTGGTCTTGAAGCATGTAGATCCAAATGCATATTCCTTAAATGTAATTTTAACCTCTAGTTATCATGCGCCTTATGCTGTAGATATTTATGATAAAGGATTTCCGTATCGCTCAAAAGACGATTTACCTGAAGCCGTAAAACCGCTTTATGATGGAAGAATGTCTATGGAAGAAATGGGCCATTTATGGTATAGCGATAAAGCTATTGGTGATTTTGTTAAAACCGCGGATTCAAAATTTCCAGATGCGCTTCATTGTTTCACGGGAGATCATTACGGAAGGCGCTTTGTCAATCATCAACCTAATTTGTATGAGCGTAATGCAGTAAACTTTGTTATGTACGGTAAAGGAATTCCAGTGTCTATAAACGAAACACCAGGCACACATATTGATGTTTTACCGACATTAATTGAAAAAGTAGCTCCAAAAGGTTTCGAATATTATAGTTTTGGACAATCTCTTTTTTCTAAAAACAAAACTTCAGCAATAGGATTCAATGAACTTGTGAATCAAAATAGTATGTACTTTTTCAGCAAGGATTCAAAAATAAAATCTATAGATTTAAATTTAAATAAAGAAACACCATCATCTGATGAAAACTGGCGTAAAATGCACGACAATTACATGTCACTTCCCTGGTATTATACAATGAAAGGAAATCTACTTACAGAACAAAACAAAGCTATCGATCAATAGTTGGCACCCTTGTTTTAATATATTAATGATTTTGAAGTTTAAAATAAATTGGAATACTGTAGGGCACTCTCACGTTTCTTCCGCGTTGTTTTCCTGGCTTCATAATAGGTAGTAAACCAATAATCCGTTCAGCCTCATTCTCTAATAGTTTATCTGGACCTCTACTTCTTATACCTGTAATCTTTCCATCCGTATCTATAACGAATAATACAATTACCCTTCCTGTCATTCCTAATTCCACAGCAACATCTGGATATCTAAAATTCTTCTGAATATGCTTTTGCATTTTTTTCTGGAAACACGCTCTTTTTTCATCATTTGAGCCTGAACAACCAGGGAATACTGGTACGTTTTCAATTACTGAGAAAGGCACTTCTATATCTTCTTCTATTTCCTCGACACTTATATCGTCAAATTTTGCAATAGGCTCGTCGATGGCTTCGTCAAGATTAGTTTCACTACTTTCAATAATAGTTTCTTCAACTTCATCTAAATCTTCAACAACCGTAATTGCCTCGTTAACAGTAATTGGCGGAGGTGGCGGTGGCGGTGTATTGATATTAATAATTGGAATTTCTTCTTCCATTTCCTTATCCATTACCAGTACATCATGAGCAACTTCTGCTTTATCATATGTTTTCCATTCGAGTAGACCCCAAGTTAATAGCAGCATCAAATTAAGACCAATCGCAAAATATAAACTACTATTTCGACATACTTCGATATCTGGATTCTTTTTTGGCTTCATAATATCTAATATTTATACTATGAATTTATTAGAATTTTACGCCAATTACTATGACAATTATCAGTTCTAGAGGTTATCTAACTGGTTATCTGTACCATTATCACTAATGGTCCAGAAGAATCCGACAAAAAAGAACTGATCTGCAGCAGGATGTAATGCACGTCTGGCGAATTGTCCGTTCATATTAGGAGAATTTGCATATTGATACCCATTAATGTTTTTAAAACCTAAAGCATTGTTTACTGAGACATAAAGTATTTTTTGCTGACTAATTAAGTAGGCCCAATTTAAACTAATACTGTTATAACTTTTCGTTTTCTCACTTAGAAATTCTGAAGCATTAGGGTTTGTATATGGTCGACCCGAAGCAAATTGATAACTAAATCCAACTTGACTTTTCCAATCCTCGATCCAGTATTTAGCTACTGCAGAAAAATTATGTGTATTCGCAAAACTTGGTTGACTAGAATTTGGAAAATTTTTATAATCACGTTCCGTATCCAAATACGAATAACTCAACCAATAATCGGTATTTTTAATACTTTTATTATCTCTCCAAAACACATCCAATCCTTGTGCGAACCCATAACCATTATTATTATAATTGCTGTCAAAACTTGCGAATTCAGAATCATACTTCACCAATTTATCATAAGATTTTCTAAATGCTTCTGCTCTAAATATTTTGCCATCATTTACATATTGATAGTTAAAAATATAATGTGCAGTTTTTTGAGATTCAAAGTCTTGATTAAATTTCAAATAGCTATTTGATGGTGTTTGATAAAAATTACCATAAGCCAGTGAAAGTTGACTATTTGCTGAAGTTTTATAGGCAATTGATGCTCTTGGCGCTAAAGTGAATTCATTTAACAAATGATGGTAATCAGTTCTTAATCCTAGTTTTAAAGCAAATTTTTTACTGAATATAAGATCAGACTCTACAAAGGCTGCGCTAATATTATTTGTAAACCCATACGCTGCATTGAAATCTTCTTCCGCATAATTTTCGTCAAATTTTGTTGTAAAATACTCCGCGCCAAAATTGAGTTTAAAACGACTGTTGAATCGTTTTTTCAATTTGAATTTAGCATGTGCTGAATTTTCTTTATCCTCTATATCACTCTCCATTATACCAATTTTAGTATTTGCAATTGTATAGCTCAAACCTGTTTGGATAGACCAACCCATTTTTAATGCACCATGATAGGATGTATTTGCATAAAAATTTGAATTATTTAATTTGAAATGAATCCCTTCGTCATAATTAATATCCTCTTGTGTTAGTTCGAAATCTCCAGCGTCAAACGCCGCATAAAACTTAAACATCCCCGAATTTAATTTTTGTCTAAACACGGCTTCTCCTTGAGCACCTCTAAAAGGTGTATCCCAATCATTTCTGTCTGGAAATAGCGCATTATAAGGTGCCAAATTTATATAGGATGCACTAACGCTTAGTGATGTTTTGTTCCATTTTTCAGTATGTCCTAAACTTCCACCAACACTCATAATTCCAATATCTGTTTTTTCCTGATCTGGTTCATCTATAGTACTCAATAGCAACACACTAGATAAGGCCTGTCCGTACTCTGCCGAATAACCTCCAGTTGAAAAGGTGATACCATCAAATAGAAATGGTGAATAACGTCCACGTGTTGGGGTATTATTAGTTGTTGATGAATACGGGGTGAACACACGAATACCATCGATAAATATTTGTGTTTCTTCTGCATCGCCTCCTCTCACAAATAACCGACCATCTTCAGCAACTGTAGTCGTGCCAGGAAGCGTTTGAAGTGCGCCTACAAAATCACCAAGAGCACTTGCCGTTGTAACCACATCTAAGGGTTTTAAAACAGACACCTTACTATTATCATTGGCTTCAAAAGTACCAGCTGAAATTACAACGGTATCTAAAGCGTCAACATCTTCTCGTAGTTTAATTTTAAGGTCCTTTAATAAAGTAACATCAGTGCTGATTTTTTTTGTTTCATAGGATAGATAAGAAATAATTAAGACTTGAGTACCAGTTTCGGTAGTAGTAAAAGAAAAAACACCAGAATCTGACGTCGTAGATCCATCGTATGTTCCTTCTAAATAAACATTGGCACCAACAATGGGTTGATTGTTAATATCGGTCACTTTTCCATTAACTGTGATTTGAGAAATTGATATTGTGCTCATGGAAAGCATTAATAGTAGTACTAAATTTTTCATTGGTTAGAGAATTTAAACTGTCGTTTAATTAATTGATAGGGCAAATTTGCAGTAAGACTTGCATTCAATAAATTCTATTTAACCGAATTGTTAAATTTAACTGATGAATTGAATATCTTTAACTTTTTAAGACCAATATCCATATCATGCTTCGTAAAACTACAACACGATTTAGTCTCTTTTTTTTTAGTATTGTAATTATCGAATTGATTTGTGATTCAAATCCATCATTAAAATCAGTTCATTATTTTGCGAAACCAGCCATTGTAATTTCATTGCTCTTTTATTTTATACGGAATAGTCAACATCTTAACTCAAGGCTAAAAAACTTAACGATTTTAGGTTTAGTATTCTCAGTTGTGGGAGATATTTTATTGATGTTTGTAGATGCGTCTGCCAATTATTTCATATTGGGTTTGGCTGCCTTTTTATGTGCACATATTATGTACATTCTAGTGTTTCTAAAACATAGAAATGACGCTATAAACCCCATCTGGTTAATATTCATTTTATTAGTATACGGTTCGGGATTATTTTATCTATTGAATGCTGGTCTTGGCGACCTATTAATTCCAGTAATCGTTTACATGATTGTAATTCTCACAATGGGAACTACAGCATACTTAAGAAAAAATAAGGTTACCAAGGCTAGTTTTAATTGGGTTCTTATAGGAGCGATTTTGTTTATGATATCTGACAGTATATTAGCACTGAACAAATTTTATCAGGAACTTTGGCATGCTCCAATTAGCATTATGCTTACGTACGCGATGGCACAATACTGTATTACTTTCGGGATTTTAAAACTAAAACCGAATTTGCGTTAAGGATGGAAGTGATATCCTTTTGTTTGCAAAAGATTTAGCGTACAGCCTGACCAAAGGGAACGCCCAAAACTATTTCTTAAAAGGCCTGATAATAAGTCTTGAGGCTTTATCGAAATTAATGTAGTTGTACGTCCAATTAAACATGACGACTACTCTATTTCGAAAACCAACTAATGACATTAGGTGAACGAACATCCATATAAACCAGGCAAAGAAACCACCGAACTGATAATGCTTTAAATCTACCACCGCCTTATTTCTTCCAATAGTTGCCATCGATCCCTTATCGGAATAGCTAAAGGGTTTCATGGGTTTATTATTCACAAGTTTTAAGAGATTTTTACCTAGCAATTTACCTTGTTGAATTGCCGGTTGGGCAACTTGCGGATGACCATTTGGATAGGCTTCGGTTTCCATTAAAGCGATATCTCCTAGCGCAAAAATAGTATCATAGCCATCGATTTGATTAAAACGATTCACCTTATATCGATTTGCACGATCAATCAAAACTTCTGCTTTTAGTCCTTTTACAGGAGCACCGGTAACACCAGCAGCCCAAATTAAAGTATCTGACCGCATCACTAATTCGGAATTTGTAGAAACCGTTTTCCCATCATAATTTTGAACATAGGTATTGCAATGCACGTGTACCCCTAAATTCTTTAAAAACAGTTCTGCTTTTTTTGATGCTGTTTCACTCATTGGTGGTAGTACACGATCATTACCTTCCAGCAAATGAATCTGCATATCTCTTGCATTTAAATCGTGATAATCTCGAGGCAAGATATGATTCTTCAGTTCGGCAATAGCACCAGCAAGTTCAACACCTGTAGGTCCACCACCCACGATTACAAAATTCAAGTATGATTCTCGCGACTCTTTAGAATCAGCAATTGCGGCTTTTTCAAAATTTTGAAGTATGAGACTTCTAATATTTAACGCCTGAGGAACCGTTTTCATTGGCATACTATTAGTTTCTATCATAGCATTACCAAAATAATTAGTCTTAGTCCCAGTGGCAATTACTAGGTAATCATATGGAAGCGTGCCGATATCAGTAATAACCTGTTTTTTTTCTGCATCGATTTGCGCTACATCGGCCAATCGAAAAAATGACGTTTTATGTTTTTTAATAATTTTTCGAAGTGGGTAAGCAATAGAATCTGGCTCAAGTCCAGAACTTGAAACTTGGTATAATAATGGCTGAAAGGTGTGGTAATTATGTTTATCTAATAAAACGACCTGTACGCTTCTATTTGCCAGTGATTTAGCTAAATTAACGCCGGCAAAACCACCACCAATAATTACAACTCTCGGGAAATCTGACTGTGGAATATTCATATAAAAAGGCTAGTAAAAATACTATATACAAAGATACAATTTAAGCCAGTTAAACACTATTTTTGAATTAATGTTTAACACCAATGTAACAATTCAATTTTTTATACTACATATAGCTAACTAACTGATTAAACAAATTGAATAAAGAACTCGAACATAGTTTTGTAGAACAGCTTGAAAAGCATCAAAACATTGTGCATAAGGTATGCCGATTATATACTAATAATCAGGATGCTCACAATGATTTGTTTCAAGAAATAACGATACAGCTATGGAAAGCATTTCCAAAGTTTCGAGGGGATGCTAAATTTAGTACTTGGATGTATCGCATTGGGTTAAATACTGCAATAACGTTGTATAGAAAATCTAAGCGTACAATTAATACACAACAGTTCGAAAGTGTACAGTTTAAAATAAAAGCTGTAGAATATGATGATACTGAAGAACAACAGTTAAAGGCATTATATAAAGCTGTACATCAATTAAACGATATAGAAAAAGCGCTCGTGTTTTTGTATTTAGAGGACAAAAACTATAGTGAAATAAGTGAAACCCTAGGTATTACTCAAGTTAATGCTCGTGTAAAAATGAATAGGGTTAAAACGAAATTAAGAACAATATTAAATCCGTAACATTATGGATGAATTAGAATTATTAAAAAAGGATTGGCAAAAAGAGGACAATAAATTTCCTAAGTTGACTTATAAAGAAATTTATAAAATGATCCTTAAAAGATCGTCTTCAATTGTCAAATGGATTTTCATAATCAGTCTTTTAGAATTTGCATTTTGGTCTCTCATTGCCTTTGTTTTAAAAGACGCCGACTTTAACAAGCAATTTGAAAATTATCACGCCGAAAGCATCATGATTCCATTTGCAGTATTAGGTTATGTTATTTTAGCGTATTTCTTTTATGCCTTTTTTATGAATTACCGAACTATTTCTGTCACAGATAATGTGAAAATTTTGATGGAGAATATTTTAAAAACGAGGCGGACTGTAAAACAATATGTTGGATTTAATTTAATCTATTTAGCGGTTTCTGCTTTTTTAGTATTAGGCATTCAATTTAATAGAGATGAAAATATGATTTCTGCTATTGATAAGGCTACGGCTAACGGCGAACTATTTAAGTTTTATGCAATCACGATTCTTGTTACATTAATAGCTTTAGCCATATTGATTGGATTGGTGTTAGGTTTTTATTATCTCATCTATGGTATTCTCTTGAAACGATTAAATAAAAATTATAAAGAACTTAAAAAACTAGACGCATAGACTTACCACTCTCGCTTTCTGTTTAACTCTTCTTTTGCTAGTAATTCAGTTTGAGGAATAACTTTTAAAAATGAAGGATGTTGCTCTATGGCATATTCTATTTTTTCAACAATATCAGCAATAGATTCATTTTCATAATCGATTTCTAAAGGGGCTTTTATTTCGAACGATTGGTACACATTTTTCTTTTTAACACGTAAGCCTTTCTTATCGAACGATCTTCTAAAACCATCAATAACAATAGGCACTACAACAGGCTTATATCGTTTTATAATGTGAGCTGTTCCTTTTCTTATAGGTTTAAATGGTGTTGTGGTTCCTTGCGGAAATGTTACCACCCAACCATCATCTAGTGCTTTTCCAATACTAGAAATATCACTCATTTTTACCTGACGATTTACATCTTGTCCTTCAGCCCTCCAAGTACGTTCAATACTCACGGATCCAACATAGGCCAATATTTTAGGTAAAAGTCCAGATTTCATGGTTTCTTTAGCCGCCACATAATACATATTTAGTTTAGGATTCCAGAGATAACCTACATTTTTTATACTGTCTAAACGACCACTTAAACTTGCATTAAACACATGAAACATAGCAATAACATCTGCAAAATAAGTTTGGTGATTCGAAATAAATAAGACGTTAGTATCTGGTAAGTTTTTTATGATTTCAGAACCTTCAATTTGTAAATCATTGAAACCTCTAAATCGTCTATGTGTTAGCCCACCCAAAATTCTAATGAGCCACTTTTTTACAAAAAGAATATGACCAAAAGGATTTCTCTTAAATAAACCCATAAAATAGTGTATTAGTTAGTAACTACAATATTACAAAAATCAAACTTTTAGAGCACCCTTTTTAACAAGTCTTTTAATTCGCTAAGCATCATAGCTGTTGCTCCCCAAACGATATGTCCATTAAGTTTAAATGCTGGTACATCAACTCTAATTTCATAAGATGTCGGTACTGAAGTTGTAATTAGAATTGAATCGTCGATTAAATGAGATAATGCAACTTCAATCAAATCTTCAACCTCATCCTCTTGTTTCATAAACTTAGGTGTTTTATTGATAACACCTACAAAAGGATGCACATTAAAATTACTAGGTGGAATGTACATGCTAGTCATTTCTTTTAAAATGGAAATATCTTCTATAGCTACACCAATTTCCTCTTGTGTCTCTCTTAGCGCTGTATGCTTTATTGAGACATCTCCGTGTTCAAATTTTCCGCCTGGAAATCCAACTTGTGCCGAATGCACACCTTTATACGTTTTTCTTAAAATTAAAATCAATTTTGTAGACTGAGTTTCATCAGGATAAAACAAAGCCATGACACCTGCATTCGTGGCGTTTTTCATCGCTTCTTTTTGTTTCTCTATTAATTTCAAACGATGAGGCGGCGACATTTTAACCTGTGAAGCGATGCCAGGAAGTTCTAGATGTTCTATTTTTGATATTGATTTTAAAAATGCATCAAAATTCATTCTTCTATGAGACTTTTATTAATTCTTGGTTTGTGTTTATTTTTTTGGAATTGTGAAGATAAGAAAACTTCAAAAAGAAACGAGAATACTACAATTGATTCGGCAATTAAAATAAAAAATAAATCTAAATTAATAGACAGTATAATAGAACCTCATCGCGAGTTCCCAAAACTCAATAGTAAAAATACGATGGAGTTTTTCTTGCACTATGAAAAAGACAATAAAGAAAATAAAGTACGCATAACAACGACCTTTGGAGACATTGACATCTTGCTTTATGATAAAACTAAATTCCATCGCGCCAATTTTGTATTCCTAACCAAACAAGGCTATTTTGATGGCACACAATTTCATCGTGTCGTTAACAATTTCATTATACAAGGTGGCAATACAGACGAGCGAAAAATTGCAAGAAAACGAAAGTATATTGGAAAATATTTATTGCCTAGAGACACCAAACGCGGCTTTAGGCATAGCAGAGGAGTTATAAGCATGCCTAGTAGTGAGATAGAAAACCCGTATAAATTAGCATCACCTTACGAATTTTTCATTGTTCAAAAAGATGCCTTTCATCTAGATGGAGATTATACAATTTTTGGCAAAGTAATTAAAGGTATGGATGTCGTTGATAAAATTGCCGCTCAAGAGACTGATGATGGGCAATGGCCATTACATAACGTATACATCAAAAAAGTAGAAATTATAAATTAATTAAGAGAGTTTATTATAGAATTTTAATACCTTGAAGCCTTTCAATTTAAAAACTAAAAACTAATGACACATCACAATGTATCAAATGGCATTAAAGCATTGAGCTTATGCATTTTGATTACGTTTACAGGTTGTAAACAAGAAGAAAAACAAGAAGAAAAACAAGTAATGACATCAGATAACATATTACTTCAAGAGTGGACTGGACCTTTCGAAGGGGTTCCTGCATTTGATAAAATGAATGTAGCAGATGTAAAAGCTGCCATGGAAAAAGGCATGGAACTAAATCTTGTAGAAATAGAAAAAATTGCTAGTAATTCGGAGCCAGCAACTTTTGAGAATACCATAGTTGCTATGGAAAGTTCTGGAAAAACATTAAATGATGTTTTTACGTATTATGGTATTTTAAGTAGCAATATGTCATCTCCTGAATTCAGAGAAATCCAAGGTGAACTTGCTCCAAAATTATCAGAATTTAGTTCTAAAATCTCTCAAAACGAAACGTTATTTCAACGTATCAAGACGGTATATGATGCGTCACAAATCACACCACTTGAGGCTGAAGCCCAACGTGTAGTTGATTTAACTTATAAAAGTTTTGAAATGAATGGCGCTAATTTAGATGCTGCCAAAAAAGAGCGCTATGCTGCTATAAACAAAGAATTATCTACGTTATACAATACGTTTTCAGATAACGTTTTGCATGATGAAGAAAACTATATCACGTATTTAACTAAAGAACAAGTAGGTGGTCTTGCTGAAGGATTTATAAAGTCTGCAGCTAAAATTGCTACAGATAATGATCAAGATGGTACATACGCTATTACAAATACGCGTTCATCAATGGATCCTTTTCTTACCTATTCGACAGAACGAGAATTACGTAAACAAGTATGGACGAATTACTATTCTCGTGGCGACAATGGTGATGAATTTGACAATAATGAACTAATTGCCAACATATTAAAGCTTCGTAGAGAACGTGTTGAGTTAATGGGGTATGACAATTACGCGCAATGGAGATTACAAGATCGTATGGCGAAAACTCCTGAAAATGCAATGGAATTAATGAATGCGGTTTGGCCAGCGGCTATTGGACGCGTTGCTGAAGAAGTTGCTGATATGCAAACAGTAGCAAATGAAAACGGAGACAACATTACAATTGAACCTTGGGATTATAGATTTTATGCTGAAAAAGTACGTAAAAAGAAATATGACCTTGATAGCGATGAAGTTAAACAGTACTTACAATTAGATAAGTTAACCGAGGCTTTGTTTTTTACGGCTGGAGAATTATTCAACTTTAAATTTACAGCTGTTGAAGATGGAAAGGTTGCTGTATTTCAAGAAGATGTACATGTATGGGAAGTAACCGATATAGATTCTGGAAAACACATTGGATTGTGGTATTTAGATCCATATGCAAGACCTGGAAAACGCTCTGGTGCTTGGGCTACAACCTATAGAAGCTACACTTCTTTTGAAGGTGAAACTAACGTTTTAGCCTCTAACAATTCTAATTTCGTGAAACCTGCTCCAGGAGAAGCTGTATTGGTTTCATGGGACGATGCAAATACCTTCTTTCATGAATTTGGACATGCATTACATTTCTTTTCTGCGAATGTAAAATACCCAACGCTTAATGGTGGCGTAAGAGATTATACTGAGTTTCAATCACAATTATTAGAACGTTGGTTGTCTACTGATGAAGTTATCAATCAATTTTTAGTGCACTATAAAACTGGAGAACCAATTCCTGCTGCATTGGTAGCAAAAATCAAGAAAGCATCGACTTTTAATCAAGGATTCGGAACGACTGAATATTTAGCATCTGCTTTGATGGATATGAAATTGCACATGGCCGATCCTGCTAATATTGATATTGACAAATTTGAGCGTGAAACTTTAGCTGAATTAAATATGCCAAAGGAATTACCTATGCGTCATAGAACACCACATTTTGGACATGTATTTTCAGGGGAAGGATATGCAACGGCATACTATGGTTATATGTGGGCTGATGTATTAACAGCAGATGCTTCTGAAGCATTTGCAGAAGCGCCAGGTGGTTTTTATGATAAAACTGTTGCAGATAACTTGGTTAAATATTTATTTGCTCCAAGAAACGCTATGGATCCAGCTGAAGCGTATCGATTATTTAGAGGTCGTGATGCTAAGATAGAAGCTTTAATGAGAGATCGCGGATTCCCAATTCCGAAGAAATAAATAGATTATATTAAAAAAAAAGCTACGTTTAATAAACGTGGCTTTTTTTTATTCTTTATGCAAGCTTGGTAAGCTGATTTTAAACTTGACAGCAATTAGTCTTAAGGTAATTACTACTATTCCAGCAATTACGAACACCCAATTATCTGCTATAGGCAATTCTCTTAAAGCAAAATAGGTGGCGCCTCCTAAAATACAAGCCGTAGCATAAATTTCTTTTCTAAAAATAACTGGAATTTCATTACATAAAATATCTCTAAGTACACCACCAAAACAAGCAGTCATAGTTCCTAATGAGACACAAATAATAGGATGCAAGTCGGCTACAAGCCCCTTCTCTATTCCTACTACAGTATACAATCCAATACCTATAGTATCGAATAAAAATAAAGAGGTTCTTAAATAATTAATTTTATTTTTGAATACAATAGCAAAAACAGTGGCGCCAAAAATGACATAAACATAAGTCATATTAGTCATCCACGAAACTGGAGCTTGTCCAATAAGTACATCTCTCAAAGTTCCTCCACCAACTGCCGTAACAAAAGCAATTATAAGCACTCCAAAAGGATCCATCTTTTTATTCAATGCGACCAAAACGCCAGAAATGGCAAACGCAATTGTTCCGAGTATGTCAATAATATGAAAAAACATTACATGTTTTGTGTATAGTAATTATAGTCTTTTAAAATCTTGTCGATAAATGCGATATCTGATCCTACTACTTCCTTAATGCCAACTACTTCAACAATTTTACTTCTTAATTTGATTAGTGTGACATAATCTTTTGAAGCTTTAGCTTTTACAAATGTATCCTTTATTATCCGTGCATCATTATCTGACAATTTAATCACATCGGGATAGGTAGGTACATATGCATCTTCCAGATCTTCTAATATAGTATGACTAATATTAATATTATTCTTTAAAGAAATAACAGAGGTTCCAGCGGTCATATCTCCAAGTCGTTGACTTTTTTTACTCGTCACTATAGCAATTAAAGCTACCACACCAGACATCATATTTAAATCTACTATTCTAAAAAACCAGCGTACGATAAAATCAGCAAGAGAGGCTTGATAACCATCAATTTTCACAACTTTAATTTTCATAATGCGCTTTCCTAGAGTCTGACCATCTAGTAGCGTTTCAAATATTAAAGAATAGAAAATTACAGGCAGATAGAAGGTCACATAAATAGCAATTTGAGACCATCGATCCATGTCTTCAATGGCATCATCTAATTCAAACAAATTGAATATAATCTGGTAGGTCACTACACCATAGGCAATTTTAATTATCAAATCAATAATGTAAGCTACAATGCGCTCTCCAACACTTGCTGCAGTGAAGTTTATATTTACATTTTGAGTGGTGTTTATTTGTAACTCTACCATTAATTGCTTTAATTTGGGTGTCTATGAGGGAAGTTGCATTTATTAAACAAAATAAAGAAAAATGGCTAAATTTTGAGAACGCTATTTTTGGAAAAACTCTCAAGAATCCTGATGAATTGGCATCACTTTATATTCACTTAGTAAATGATTTGTCTTACGCACAAACATACTATCCCAAAAGTAAAACAATTCTTTATTTAAACAACTTAGCAGCCAAGGCTTTTCAAAAAATTTACAAAACTAAACGGGAAGACACGAATCGATTTGTACATTTCTGGAAAGTTGAAGTCCCTTTAATTGTATATGAATACAAACGATATGTACTGTACGCATTTTTAATTTTCGGGAGCTTTGTTGCGATTGGAGCTGTATCAGCAGCCTATGACGACTCCTTTGTGAGAATTATTTTAGGAGATCATTATGTAAATCAAACTCTAGAAAACATAGAGGCAGGTGACCCTGTTGCTGTTTATAAAAGTGGTAGCAATTGGGGAAGTTTCATTGGTATTACGCTTAACAATTTATATGTTGGTATTAAATCCTTTATTTATGGAGTTGCAGGTGGAATTGGCACCGGATTAGTGATGTTATACAATGGGATTATGATTGGCTCTTTTCAATACTTTTTTTATAAAGAAGGCGTGTTTTGGGAAAGTGTACGCGGCATTTGGATTCATGGTTCCATGGAAATATTTGCCATCGTAATAGAAGCGGCGGCTGGACTAATATTGGGAGCCAGTATTTTGTTCCCAAAAACCTATTCACGGATGACCTCTTTTAAAATTGGAGTTAAAGATGGCGTTAAGATTTTAATAAGTACGTTTCCATTCACGATTGCCGCTGGATTTTTAGAAGGATTTGTAACGCGATATTCCGATACGATGCCGAATTATTTATCAGTTGGCATCATTTTAACCACCTTAAGTTTTATTTCATACTATTATTTAATATATCCTTTTGTTCTTCATAAAAAATTAAAACAAACGCATGCAATTATATAAATCTAGAGGATTTAGTGAGTTTTTTCAGGACACGTTTTCTTTTATAAAACAAAATGGAAAGCATCTATTCAAGCATTTCTTTATAGTTAATGGTTTCTTTTTACTAATTCTAATGGTATTAGGGTATTTCTTCACAAAGTTTTATTCAGATATTATTTTTGGAGGACTCTTGAACAATAATACCAATGTGATTGATGACTATATGAATGAAAATGCGGGGCTTTTTATTTTGCTTCTTTTTGTCTTTTTAATTGTGGCTTTAATTGCAGGAATTATTTCTTATGCATATGTTCCCATATACCTTAAATTACATAATGACTTCGGAGATCAAAATTTTGGCACTAAAGAGATCGTAACTACATACAAAGCTAATATCGGAGTTCTTTTTATCTTTTTAATTTGCAGTATATTAATTAGTATTCCTTTATTAATAACCGCTGGAGTTTTAGGTTTTATATTGGCAATAACGATTATAGGAATATTATTACTTCCTCTTTTAATTGGAGCATTTGCTTTATTCTATCAGATGTCTTTAATGGAATATATTGAACATAAAAAAGGGATTTGGGAATGCTTTGGATATGCATGGAAATTAATCACATCTAAATTTTGGGCTGCTGTTGGAAGTGTTGGTTTATTCTTTTTAATGAGTTATATCATTCAACAAATTATGGCTATCATCCCTTATATTTTTGGTATGGTAGGCTTATTTACAAGCATCGAGGATGGCATGACACCAGATGCTGAAAAAATTGGAGGCACCATGATGGTAATGCTGCTAGCGATCTTCTTTCTAACTTTTATTGTAAGTTCAATTTTGAGTGTCATAGTTCAACTCAATCAAGGCATTGTGTTTTACAGTTTAAAAGAAGAAGCTGAAAACATCAATACAAAAAGCGACATTGACTTAATTGGAACTAGTGAATAAGAGACGCTTACTACATATCATCTTTTTTTTCATAGGAGTATCACTCTCAGCATCTGCTTTTAGTTTTGAATACTCATTATTAAAAAAAGACTCAGATAGCCTCCAAACAGATAATTCATCTATTGTCCATCGTCATTTTAACGATCTAAGTGACACCTATTCCGGAGATGAATTTATTTATGAACGGACATCTGTAAATTCTGGTTGGTGGACACGATTTAAACAATGGTTAACTGACAAAATAAATGATCTTTTCGGATTAAACTCTGACGCCCAAGCTTCAAATTTTACAGATGTTGCACTCAAAATATTTTATGTTGTTTTACTTCTTTTAGTGATCTACTTTATTTTTAAGGCTGTAATGAACAAAGAAGGTAAATGGGTATTTGGAAAGTCCTCTGACAAAAGCATCATCCCAATTACAGATATTGAAAACAACATACATGTTACCGATTTTAAATCGCTTATAAATCGAGCTGAAAACGAAGACAATTATCGTCTGGCAATTCGATATTATTACTTATGGTTACTTAAATCATTGTCTAACGCAGAAATCATAGAATATGATGTTGAAAAAACGAATAGTGATTATTTCTATGAAATTCAATTAGAATCTATAAAAGAAGAATTCTCATATACCTCTTATCTATACAATTACATTTGGTATGGCGAGTTTAATATTGATCAAAGTCAATTCGATAAAGCCAAACATGCTTTTTTAAAATTTCTAAATTCAACTAAGGCATGAATAAAACCATAAAAATATACGTTGGATTACTCATATTATTATTTATAGGCATCATCGCTATTGAATTATCGACACCTCCTCCAGTAAATTGGACCGCAACTTATAACGAAACGCATAAAAGCCCTTATGGGACGTTCGTGCTCTACAATGAACTTAGTACTATTTTTCCCGAAAGTAAAATTCATGATATTAATGTTACACCTTATGAATATTTTGATGATTACTACAGTTGGGAAGACAGCACATACTTGACTAAAGGCACTTATATGCTAATCGATAATTATTCTGAGATTGATAACGTATCTGCACAAGAATTACTAGATTTTACCTCTCATGGTAACGATGTGTTCTTTTCTTCAAATCATATACCTCAAAAATTTGAAGACTCTTTGTATTTGTATACTGATAATGACTACGATTTAAAAGGAGATGCTACATTTAGTTTTGCAAATCCAATTTTTAAGTCGGATACAATAACGATAGAAAAAGGTCTAAGCAATATCTATTTTTCACAGTTAGACTCAACGAATACAACGGTCTTAGGTTATCAGAAATTTGATACAAATTCGCGAATAAACTTTGTGAAAGTAGCGCATGGCAATGGGAATTTATATTTGCATTTGCAGCCTGTGGTTTTCACTAATTATCAGTTATTGATAAATTCAAATAAGAAGTACGCTGAAGCTGTCCTTTCCTATTTACCTGACGATACAATCTTTTTTGATTCAAGAAACAAATCTGCTAAAGAACTTGGCAGCTCTCCAATGCGTTTCTTTTTAAGTCAACCTGCATTGCGTTGGGCATGGTATATAGCGCTATTATCTCTAGTTTTATTCATGATATTCAATGCTAAAAGAAAACAACGTATTGTAAATGTGATTAGTCCACTACAAAATACTACAATCGCCTTTACCAAAACTATTGGTAATTTATATTATGAAACTAAAGACCACAACAATCTTATAGATAAAAAAATCACCTATTTTTTAGAATATATAAGACGTGTTTTCTATTTGGATACTCAAATTCTAGATGAAAAATTCATGAAAAACTTAGCATTAAAAGCTAGTAAAAAAGAAAGTGAAACAAAAAAACTGATAAACCTTATTGCGCATTTAAAAGCAAAATCAAATTGTGATGAACATGATTTGCTGAGATTAAGTAAAGCGATAGAAGATTTTTATAACAACTAATTATGGAAGATTTAGAAAACAATCAAAACGAAGCATTAAATCCTAAAGATGATCAGCAACAATTTGACGAAACTCCAACTGGGGAAACTATTCCAGATGAAAATATCAATTTTAAAAGTCGTATTGATCTAAGTGAATTGCAAGACGGTGTTGCACTTGTAAAAAATGAAATAGGAAAAGTAATTGTTGGTCAAAAGGAAATGATTGATATGCTGATAGCTTCAATTTTGGCGAATGGGCATTCCTTAATAGAAGGAGTTCCTGGCATTGCAAAGACTATCTCTGCAAAATTATTGGCAAAATCTTTAGATATAGGATTTAGTAGAATTCAATTTACTCCCGATCTCATGCCAAGTGATATTCTAGGGACTTCAGTTTTTGATATGAAAACTTCGGAATTTGATTTTAAAAAAGGTCCTATTTTCTCAAATATGATTCTTATCGATGAAATAAATAGAGCACCTGCTAAAACGCAAGCTGCATTGTTTGAAGTTATGGAAGAACGTCAAATTACCATAGATGGCAATACCTATAAAATGGATTTACCATTCATTGTATTAGCAACTCAAAATCCAATCGAACAAGAAGGCACCTATCGCTTACCTGAAGCCCAATTAGATCGTTTCCTATTTAAGATTGATATAGATTATCCAAGCTTAGATGAAGAAATAGAAATTATTAATAGAGAGCAAGAACTTCATGGTGCATCCAAAACAAATCAAGTGACATCACATTTAAGTGAAACTCAAATTAAAAAGTTTCAAGACCTAGTAAGTCAAATTATTATAGAATCTCATTTAGTTAAATACATTGCCGATATTATTGTAAGTACACGAAACAATCCGTTTCTATATTTAGGTGCTTCTCCTAGAGCCTCTATCGCAATTCTGAAAGCAAGTAAAGCTTTTGCCGCAATGACAGGAAGAGACTTTGTGACACCAGAAGATATTAAAAGAGCTGCAATTCCAGTATTGCAACATCGTGTCATTGTAACGCCAGAACGTGAGATGGAAGGCGTTACTACCAAGCAAATTATTAAACAAATTATTGAAGCTGTAGAAATACCTAGATAGTTAATAGTTAATAGTTAATAGTTAATAGTTAAAATTGAATATTTATTCTTATGAAAGAGTCCATTCTAAAAAATAAAAGTTATGATTTTGCTATAAAAATTGTACAGACTTACAAATTAATTTGCGCTAATAAAAAGGAATTTTCATTGTCTAAACAATTATTAAGAAGTGGTACTTCTATTGGAGCGAATATTAGAGAAGCTGAGTTTGCGCAGTCTAATAAGGATTTTATTCATAAAATGAGCATCGCATTAAAAGAATCAAATGAAACTGAGTATTGGTTAAGCATTCTTAATGACACAGATTTTATTGAAACAAAGACTTATACCGAATTAAATTCAGCAAATGAAGAATTGCTAAAAATGCTAATTTCAACTATCAAAACAATGAAAGCTAAAAAGTCATAACTATCAACTATTAGTTATAATCTGTTAACTATATGAATAAATTAATCAAACCGTTCTACATACAAAATCGCTTTTTTTATGCTTGCATTACTGTTATGGTATTTTTCGTATTTAGCTTTTTATTTCCAAGATGGTTTGTGGTTGTAAAACTGCTTGTTTTATTACTTGTCGCTTTGACCTTTTTGGACACTTTAATATTGTTTGCCGCTAAAAATGGCGTGAAGGGCACACGAAATCTTCCAGAAAAATTTTCAAATGGTGATCTAAATCCAATTCAGCTTACACTAGAGAATTTTTATACGTTTCCTGTTAACGTCAATATTATTGATGAAATTCCAGAACAGTTTCAAGTGCGTGATTTTACAATTAAGCGTAAACTTGATGCTTCTAGTATTACTGAATTACAATATGAACTAAGACCCGTAGAACGTGGAGAATATAGCTTTGGTCATCTAAATATTTATGTAACCTCAACATTTGGATTAGTAGCTCGGCGCTTTACTACATGCAATGAAGCTATGATTCCTACCTACCCTAGTTTCATGCAATTACGAAAATATGATTTAATTGCCATAAGCAATAACCTTTTACAATATGGCATTAAGAAAGTACGTAAATTAGGGCATACCATGGAATTTGAGCAAATAAAAGATTATGTATTAGGTGATGATTTGCGTACCATAAATTGGAAAGCAACGGCAAAGAAAAGTCAGTTGATGGTGAACCAGTTTCAAGATGAAAAATCACAACCGGTATACTCAATTATAGACAAAGGTCGTGTTATGAAAATGCCATTCGACGGCTTAACACTTTTAGATTATGCTATAAATGCATCCTTAGTAATCTCCAACGTAGCGCTTAAAAAACAAGATAAGGCAGGGATTTTTGCCTTTTCAAAAAAAGTTGAAAATATTGTGGTTGCTGAACGTCGGACCTCACAAATGAATCTCATATTAGAGTCGCTATATAACATTAAAACTGATTATTACGAAAGCGATTTTGGCAGACTTTATGCCGATTGCAAACGAAATATCACCAATAGAAGTTTGATGTTACTTTACACAAACTTTGAAACCTTAGATGGATTACACAGACAGTTACCGTATTTAAAAGGCATTGCGAAGAACCATTTATTGGTTGTGATATTCTTTAAAAACACAGAACTAAATAGCTTGATAACTGAAAAAGCAGAAACCGTTCAGCAAGCCTATGATAAAGTAATTGCTGAAAAATTTGCATTTGAGAAACGACTAATCGTCAGTGAACTTCAAAAATATGGCATACAGTCTATTCTAACATCTCCAGAAGATCTGACGATAGATACCATCAATAAGTATTTAGAAATAAAAGCTAGAGGCCTTCTTTAATTCCAATGGACTCTAAAAAGTAAATTGGGTGTAAATCCTATTGAATACTTATCAACCACTTCTATTGGATCATTAAGCGTGTTATTACCTGTATATTCCCTGCTGATATGGTTTTTTCTATTGTAGACATTTCTAATCGATAATCCAATTTTACCATGGGTCTTACTGTTTTTAGAAAAATCAAAACTATATGTTGAAGAGAAATCCAAACGATGATACTGAGGTAATCGTTCGGTATTTATACCAACAAACTCAATTCCATTTACGCCATCCATATATTTTGTATAGGGCTTTCCTGTTTGCCATTTCCAACCCAGAGCTATTTGAAAACTATTCAGCTTGTACGTAAAAGACGTTGAGAATGCATGTCTAATATTAGAACTCGCCGTAAAAGATGCGTTGTCATTTAAAGTATCATACTTATTTTTAACCGTATTATAGGCGTAACTAATCCAAGAATTAAATCCTTTGAATTGCTTTTTTAAAAATAGGTCTACCCCAATAATATCTTGGGCTCCAATATGAAATCGATTATCAGAAGGATTTAAAAACCCAAGCGATAAGGCCGTAACATTATTAATAGATTTATAATAATGATCAATATCAAAACTCCAACCACGATTTGTGTAAATCAATCCAGCAGAAACTTGCTTACTTTTAATTATTGGAAATGTACTCCCATCAGCGATTCTCCATAGTTTGTTTTCTAAAGATAAATCACTTAATACCGTTTCATCAATTTCACTTATGATTTGGTTTTTTATTTCACCAGAAACTTGCAATTTAAGTGGTTGTATCAATTTTTTATATACCAATATTCTAGGTTCCAATCGTACAGCATCTAAGCCATTGTAATAACTTGACCTAAGCCCTATATTAACATTAAACAATTTAGAGTTTCGATAGTTATAATTACCAAAAACACTATGCGTATCCGCAACACGTTTATCAGAATCTAAAATAAAAGACAACTCTTCCTTAATCTCGAAGCTGTAACTCACATCTTTTAAATTATACTCATATCCAAATGATAGTCTATTACTGTTCGAAGTCTTCAATTCAAATTCTGTAGAAATACCAGAATCAAAAATCACATTCCGCTTATCAAAATCTGAGATCTGGTTTTCATTCTCATTTGTAATATAATTATAGTCAAGTCTATATTCAGAAAAAAAGGCACTCGTATACTGATGAAATTTTGAGTTCCATTGTTTATTCCATGCCATACTATAACCCGAGTTCTTAATACTTAAGACATCATTAAGCGTGGTATTGGCCTCATTATCTTTCGTGATATAATCCAATTGATTATCGATACCAATTGTGCTCAAATGAAACGAGTTATTACTGTTATGTTTATAATTAAGTTTGATATTATAATCCAAAAAACTAAAATCATTGTTTGCAAAATCTGAGTCCGTAATTTTTGTGCTTTGAAACACTTTGTCTGCCAGTTGATCGAAAGTATGAGATTGGTAAAGCTCAGTGTAACTTCGTCTAATAGAGGCTTGAATACTCAATTTATTTTGTAGCAAAGGTAGATTAAGAAACGCATCTCCATTTATAGCATTAACTCCAATTCCAGCTTCAACTGTTTCACTAATAGCATTGCTTGAAGAAATTGCAATTACGCTCGAAGTTCGGTCGCCATATTTAGGATGTGTCCCTTTATTGATAAAGGTTATTTTTTGAGTAGCATTAGGATTAAAGGGTGAAATCATTCCAAACAAATGTCCTTTATGATACATGTTTATTCCATCCCAAATCAATCTATTTTGATCTGATCTACCTCCACGTACACTAAACCCTGAAGCCGTTTCATTAGGACTAATAACACCAGGTAACTGCTGAATACTTTCTAAAACATCAGGTTCTGTAAGACCTGGCAATATCTCTAAAGTATTTGGGTCAATTTTATAAGAAGCATCTTTACTTTTTGAAATCCCTCGGGCTAAATAACTATTAATAATAATATCATCTAGTAATTGCACATTACTAAATGCAACTTTACCTTTTGTAATTATAATGTATCGTTCGTCAACAATTTCAAAACGCAAATTGGTTTGCAGCGCAATTGAATCTAATATAGTTTTCAACGAATACGCGCCTCTACTAATAGTAATTTGCTGTTGTTCTACATAACTGTTTTGATATGAAAACCGAACGTCAAAAGCCTTTTCTAGCGAGACTAAAACTTCTTTTACGGGTTCGTCATTATATTCAAAATAAAAAGTAGTCTCCTCTTGCGAAAAGACTACTAAAGGTAGCATAATAATAAAACTAATAATCAATTTCATTAATCAAGGCTTAGTACGATGCTGTTTTTTTCTTTTTCAATGTACGTTATCTCTAAGGTTTTAAATACAGTTTTAAGTGCTGTACTTAAATTTCCATGACTAAAACTTCCAGTAAATATTACGGTGTCATCAATTTGACGTTTATCTATATCCACATTATATTGCTCTTCAATTGCTGTAATTACATATTTTATTGGTATGCTATTGAACGTACTTTCACCATGAATCCAACTGGGTTGCTCCAATTCTACTTTCCATTTCTCCAAAGCGTTACCATTTATTTTTCTAATATTTTGATTGGGAGTTAATACATTCAATCCATCAGAATTCGTAACACCTACTTTACCCTCATAACAAACAACTTCAAAATAATCACTTTTAGAATTCACATTAAACTGTGTTCCTAAAACTGCAACAGACCCATTATTAGTGTTTACTGTAAATGTACTTCCTTTCTTAACTTTAAAATAGGCTTCACCTTCCAAAAATAACGTTCTATTATATTCCCAATCTTCGGTATCATAACTCAACAGCGATTTTGAATTCAAAATAACTTCAGATCCATCCAATAAAGCGATTGTTTTTTGCTCTCCAAAATTAGATTGGATTTCAAGAGTATCATTTCCAAAAATAGTAAGTAATCCAAAGCATAAAATTAATATAGCAGCAGCACCTATTGACCAATTCGCTAATCGATGTGATCGCTGTTTCTTAGCATTAAGTATATAATTAATTTTTTCAAATGAAGGTTTTATTGGCGCTTCTAATTGCTCATAAACATCAATTCCCTTTTTGAGCTTTACATATGCTACATAATCTACTTCAGAAACCAATTCCTGTAATTCTTTGTCAGAAATCGTTCCGTCAAGCCATTGGGCTAGATAGACATCATTTTTATGTAATTCGTTTTCTTCCATAATAATATACAATTAAGACAACTAATACTCCTAAAACCCTACTTTAGAATTAATATTTGTTTATTTAAATTAAACATTACCTATTTTTTCACGTATAGTCACAAGTGCGCCATGCATTCGTTTTTCTACCGCTTTTACCGAAATATCGAGTTGTGCTGCAATCTCTTTATACTTCTTCTTTTCTATTCTATTTAATAAAAACACTTCACGTTGTTTCTCTGGCAAATCAGCGATAGTCATTTCTAACTTTTCTAAAAACTCCTTTTCTAGTAAAATAAATTCTGGAGACTCAACATTGTTTAAATGAACATGACTTTTTTGATGACTATGCACCACTTTTTCATGTTTCTTAATATTCAAAAACAAATTGTTGGCAACAGTATACAGATAGCTTTTCACTTTACTATACATAACATTGTCACAATTGTCCCATAGTTTAATAAATGTATCTTGCAATATATCTTCAGCAACATCTATGTCCTGAGTTTTAAAAAAGATAAATCGTCTCAAGTCTTTAGCATAGGTATTAAAAATGCGTTCGAAAGTTTCTGAATGACATATTTTCTCTAAATCCTTTATCATAGATAGCTAATTATTCAGCGTCAAAACTAAATAAAAAAAAATCAGCAATCAACGTAGGGTTTTTCAATTAACAGTTGTCTTAGTACTGATTGATCAATAAAAAAGAATTTTTAACCTATTAAATTAACCAATATGAAACATTTAAAAGTTGCCTTATTTAGTTTAGCGCTTATTGTCATGAGTTTCTCATCATGCACCAATAACGAATCTGTAGACCAAGGGCCAGATACTGAAGAAAGCGCATCAATAACGACTGCTTTAACCGAATTAAGCTATAGATTTAACAATGACGGAAGTCTCAATGAAACAGAAAGCGTAGCCAATAATATTGTCTTTGATTTCTGTTTTGATTTTGTCTATCCCCTTTCATTATCTTATAATAATGGTGTAACCGTAACAGTTAATGATTTAAACGGTCTTATTGAAGTACTCATTACTTCTACAAGTGACTTATATATTTCAGGAATTGCATTTCCTTTTAATGTAGAAGTTTTTAATGACGATTCAGATGCTATTGAAATCGTGACTATAAATAATGAAGAAGAATTCATTATGCTTTTAGAAGATTGTGATTTTGATAATGATTTTTGTGAGTGTGAATATGACGAATACGACCCAGTATGTGTTGAGATTTTGTCAGCAAGTGGTGAGACCTTTATTATGACATTTCCAAACGAATGTATCGCGGAATGTGAAGGGTTTACAGAAGACGATTTTATAGACGATTGTGATGATGATACGAATAATGACCCAGGAGACGACGACGATTGTTTCTCATTCAATTTCCCAATTAGTATTGTAACCGATAGTGGTGAAACAATTACTGTAAATTCTCAGGAAGAACTCGATGTTGCACTTTATGATGTTTACTATTTCGATTTTGTATATCCATTTACAATTACTCAAGATGGTGAAGTTGAAACAATAAATAATGAAGACGAATTATTTGAAGCTCTAGAAGAATGCTATGATTATGATTATGACGATGAATGTGATGACTGTGAATATAATGCAGGACCAGTAGTATGTGTTGAAGTAGCTGATGCTACAGGGTCATATGTAATCTCTTTCCCGAATGCATGTTTCGCTGAATGTGAAGGCTTTAGTTCTGAAGATTTTATTGACTGTGGAAACACAGGAGGAAATGACTGTAACTGTACATCTGAATATGATCCAGTATGTGTCGAAATAGAAACTGGCAGTGGTGGAGTTGCTATTATTACATTCCCGAACGAATGTATTGCTGAATGTGAAGGCTTTACAGAAGAAGACTTTATAGACTGTGAAGATGATGGAGATGGGAATGGCGATACTGATGATTGTGAGGATTGTTCAGATGAAGAAGATTTAGTATGCGTTGAAGTTGAAACACCTGCAGGAGAAATAATAAGACTTACATTTTTAAATGAATGCCACGCTTATTGTGAAGGCTTTACAGCAAACGATTTTATAGATTGTGAAGATGGAAGTGGTGATGATAACTGTGGTTGCTCTGATGAAGTTGGAGATAACGGGTTAGTCTGTGTAGAAATTACCGAAAACGGTGCAACTTACACTTACGAATTCCCTAATGAATGTCAGGCAGAGTGTGCAGGATTTACAGAAGAAGATTTTGTTGATTGTAATTAAGTTGATTTAGGATTGATTATTAAATTGAACCCTCAAGTCGAAAAGCCCTTCATTTATTGAAGGGCTTTTTTTAATCAACTAACTAATTCAACTATATGGTTTCATCCAACCATGCTTTCATCATCCAAACAGTTTTCTCTTGCTCTGCAATAAAATCACTCATCATAGAATTCGTACCTTCATCATTGGCTTCACCAGAAGATTCTAATATATTCCGTTCAATTTTAAGCAACTCTGAAAGAGAGTCCACTATTAGGCGCACACTTTTTTCATCTCGACTTATATTTTTTCCAACAGGTACTTTAGCCAATTTATTATAATCTTCTAAGGTATGAAGCGGTGTTTCACCCAGCGTAAGAATCCGCTCTGCAATAAAATCCACTTTCATATTAGCATCTGTGTATAATTCTTCAAACTTAACATGGAGATCAAAAAAACGCTTTCCTTTTATATTCCAATGAATCCCTCTTAAGTTTTGATAATATATTTGAAAATTGGCCAATAAATGATTCAAATCATTTGCTATTATCTGTGTTGCTCTCGTGTCTAATCCTATGCTATTTAATGTCATATCATTACTATTTATTTTAGTTATGTAAATTTAATTTATAATTAACTAAATTTATTATAGTTTTCATAGATAGTTTTTATATTTTTATAGTTTAAATGAATAATCATGACAATCACACAATTAAACTACGTTTTGGCCATTGCCGAACATAAAAATTTCACAAAAGCTGCTGAAAAATGTTTCGTTACGCAACCGACTTTAAGTACACAAATACAAAAACTAGAAGACGAACTCGATATTTTAATCTTTGATAGAGGAAAAAAACCGATAGAATTAACAGATGTTGGTCGCAAAATTGTTGCGCAGGCAAAAAATATAGTTAACGAATCTGATCGTATTCAGGATATTGTAGACCAGCAAAAAGGATTTATTGGCGGTGAATTTAAAATTGGTATTATTCCGACTATCATGCCAACGTTGCTTCCAATGTTTCTTAAAAGTTTCATCAAGAAACACCCAAAAGTGAAGTTGAAAATTGAAGAATTAACAACTGAAGAGATCATTTCAAGAATTAATGACGGACATCTGGATGCCGCAATTGGAGCTACGCCTTTAGAAAGTGAAAATATAAAAGAGCGCGTACTCTACTATGAACCATTTGTAGGCTATATTCCAAGCGATCATCGTTTACATACAAAGAATAAGTTAAACGTCTCAGATCTAGAAATAGATGACATGCTGTTACTTGAAGATGGTCATTGCTTTCGAGATGGTGTTATAAATCTTTGTAAGTCTTTTAAAAACCATTTGGATGATCAATTTCAATTGGAAAGTGGTAGTATTGAAACCTTGATTAAATTATCTAATGAAGGATTAGGTATGACATTACTTCCATATTTACATACACTAGATTTAAATGATAAATCCAAAGCCAACCTGCATCATTTCAACGAACCAACACCAGCACGTGAGGTTAGTATTATCTATCATAAGAGCGAATTAAAAATGCAAATTATAGATGCACTGCATAATTCTATTTCAGGTATTATAAGAGGCGCTATAGCCTTTCAAAATGTAGACATAATAAGTCCGTTGGCTAAGTAAATTAAAAAAGCGACTTTCGAGTCGCTTTTTTTTATGGTTTTAAATAAATTAAACATTGATTTAAATCTGGATTCTGCTGTATTAAAGATTGAATAAATATTTTCAATTCTTCAATCTCATAAGGTAATAACCTTTGAAGTGCTTTTTGCACTTCTTTACAGAACAGTGTAGTGTCAAAACTAACTTTGTTAAGTACTGTTTTAGTGTACTCAAACATTGCTCTTGCCATATTAATTATTAGAATTAGGTTAAAAAAAGTAGATTTACGTATACGCTTTTGGTTTTGATTACACTCTAAATGTACTAAAAAAATCCATTGTCCAGATGTCTTAAACAAAACTTTAACAGAGAAATGACATAAAATAGTTTTCTAAAAACCTCTATTTTATCACTTGTAGCCTGAATATTTACAACTAAAAGACTGTTAATAACTTGGTTAATATCAATTATTATAATTAATTCTTAACTATTTTAATGATTTCAGATTTTTCTTGAGAATGAACATTAACAAAATAGATTCCACTTTCAAACGGACTTAAATTCAAGTGCCTCTCTGTTTCAAAACCTTTACTTAAATATTGCATCACGATTCTACCATGAATATCTGTTACTGATAGCGAACTTATTCCGTTACTATTTTTAATAAATACTATATCCTTCACTGGGTTTGGATATATTTTCGTCTTAGACTGATCAAACTCTCCAATACTTAAATTATCATCAACAACTAAAGTTACATAAGTATTCGTGATAATTGGTTCATTAAAATCGAAATAAATTTGTGCCGTATTCTCAAAAACATCACCTAAAATAAGCGTTTGCAATGTTTTTATTTTAAATACTAGATAACCATAATTATTGGCATCATCAAATGGTAAATTGATATTCTCAAAAATAAACTCTGTTTTATTGCCGTTGATTCTGGTTATAAAATCATGACTCCCATGTAGTGGTAATAAAGAAGTAATATCATATTTATTCTCATCAATATCATCTGACACCACTATATTAATTGCATCAGCACTTCCCGTATTTTCAAAACGCACCATATAATGAACGAACTCACCGACATCCTCAGGTGATATCCTAGCACCTTCTAAACAAGTGATATCATTTGGGTCAAAGGAATTAACAACAATTTGTTTTAAATCAAACGTATTATCTTCAGGAGTTTCATCACTATCATTTGGTAGTATGCTCGCAGTAAAGTCTAGCTCATCGTCTGCATTTAGAGGAAAATTCACATCTGTAGGTGTATTCATATTGAAAGAGACATAAATTTCTCTAGTCTCAAAAGGTTCTAAATCGGTGAAATTCCATGACAACACATTAGACGATAGATTATCTTCTAGAGGATCGGCATATAATAAGCTTATATAATCTGCATCTTCATTAAAGTCAAATTCTACAGTTCCTGATAATACAGTATTCCCCTTATTTTTATAGAGTATACCATAAGTTCCGTCAAACCCAGGAACGGGTTCACTAAACGATAATATTATTATTTCTAAATCATTACGTACACCATTTGGAGTGATACAAAAGTCTTGTACAAAAGGACTTGAATCTGTAGGGAAATCTACAGATAAACTTGGTGGAGATATATTAAAATAATCTGGGTTTTCAAATGCAGGTGTAAGAATATGATTGCCTTCTTGTACAGGAATATTATATAAACCAGAACTATTAGATACTAAACTACCATCAACACTCCCATTAGTAATATTAAATTTTAAAAAAGGATAACCATTATCATTTACATCACAGCCGTTAATATCAAATTCTAAAGTATTTTGACCTTCAATGATGTAAAACTCACCTCCTGGGGTAAATGAGCAATATGAATTAATAAGAATATCCGTATAATTCATAAAAAAATTAATCTCATAAAATGTATCGTCGATGCAGATGTATTGTAAGGTAGTGACTCCTGTTCCTTCCATAGAATAAGTTTCATATCCATTTTTTAAATTTATGTATACAACAGGGTTGTTCATATATGACAATGCTTGACCTCTAGTCGCGCTTAAATCAATCTCTAATAAATTATTACTATCAAGATCAATGGTTTCAAGACTAGTAGATTGACTTAAGTCTATACCATCTAGCTGATTGCCCTCTAAACCCACATGTCGAACATTAGAATTTTGAGTAAGAATACTTTCTGGTAATTGATTGTAGGACGCATAAAACTCAATTAATTCTAGATTTTGACTTATATCTATATTAGCTAATTGATTATAACTACAATAAAGAATAGTCAATAAAGGGTTTTGACTTAAATCAAGTTCAGTTAATATATTAGAATCGCAATTCAAAATTTCAAGATTAACAAAACTCTGAATACCTTCAAGCGATGAAATATTAGCAGATGAAACATTAATATTTACAACATCTTCAGCCTCACTCACTTGAATTTCTCCATCATTACTTGTATCGATACCGTTAGCAATAAGTGCTGCTTTAAAATTTGGGTCTGGTACATCTACAATCTGAGCTTGGCTAAAAAATATTGAAAACATAAAAAACAGAAGTAAGAATAACTTTTTCATATAGATATATCAACGATTAGTTTTTTTATAAGATACAAGAAAACGAGAAAGGTTGCGTAAAAACACAACCTTTTGTCAACTTTTCCTACATAAAGATTTTTCAGAAGCGATTATCGCCATCCAATAAATCGCCAATGCCTCCAAGAATACTGCCTTCACCTTTAGACTTTCCGCCACTTCTTGGAGCAGATGCTAAAACGCGACCAGCCAACCTACTAAATGGTAAGGATTGTACGTATACAATTCCTGGACCTTGCAGTTTTGCAAAAAATAAACCTTCACCACCAAACACTGTATTCTTAATACCTCCGACAAATTCTATATCATAATCTATGTCTTGAGTAAATCCTACAATACAACCTGTATCCACACGAAGTGTTTCACCAGCTAGTAATTCTTTTTTAGCCATGGTTCCACCAGCATGTACAAATGCCATTCCATCACCTTCCAACTTTTGCATGATAAATCCCTCACCACCAAAAAGACCTCTACCTAATTTTTTAGAAAACTCAATACCAATACTCACACCTTTAGCAGCACATAGAAACGCATCTTTCTGACAAATGAATTTACCTCGAAATTCTGTGAGGTCAATAGGCACAATTTTACCAGGATAAGGTGAGGCAAATGAGACGTTACGCTTTCCTGTTAATTCATTATAGAATGCCGTCATAAATAAACTTTCACCAGTAAGAATCCGTTTACCAGCACCTAATATTTTTCCAAGAAAACCAGAGTCATTCTGAGAACCATCACCAAAAATGGTTTCCATTTTAATGCCATCATCCATCATCATAAAACTCCCTGCCTCTGCAACAACGCCTTCTTGAGGATCGAGTTCTATTTCAACAAACTGCATTTCTTCGCCATATATTCTATAATCTATTTCGTGTGCTGTCATAATTTTTATGTTTTAGTTGGTTCTTATATTGGTTGACAAGAATTTAATTTTGTTACAAACTATTTACTCCTCAGTTTAATGGTCCATTCAAAATTAAAATCGGAAACTTCAATACCTTCAGAATTTACACCTTTGGCATTCATCCATATAGATTGCGCCTCTCCTGTCTCAATAGCTTTATTAATTGATTGTTCTATTTTATGTCCATCGACACACTCAAACTTAATTCTACCCGTTGCCTTTTTCGAGTAACTCGCATTATTTTTTGCAATCAACATGGATATTGGTTTTCCGCTCTCTTGTACTTTTTTCATCACTAAAGCACCTGTAGTAAGCTCGGCAGCCATCCCTTGAACAGCCCAATACAATGATTTAAATGGGTTCTGATTTATCCATCTATACTTAACTGTCACTATACATTTGTTTGAATCTAAAAATTTTGTCCGTACGCCACAAAAGTATGCCGATGGTAATTTAAACATGAGATACGTATTGAGTTTACTAGGTGTGATCTTCATTCTATCTTTTCTTTTTGCTAAATTATTGAAAATATTTCACATCCCTAAATGTTAATTTTATGTTAAAATATACTACTATGTTTTGCATAATACCTTTTTTTAACCATATATTTGCATAAGAAACTATTATACGTTTTAAAATCATGCTAGACAATCATCAAAAAAACATCGCAACATTCATCCATCTTTCTACATTTAGTAGATTCATTATTCCGCTTGGAAATTTCTTAGGACCTATTATTCTTTGGGTTGCTAATAAAGATAAATCTTCCTTCGTAGATTCACATGGGAAACAAGCCATTAATTTTCAAATTAGTATATTATTATATACTGTTATCTTAGGAACACTTACCATTCCATTTTTCATTTTCAATGTATTTGATCATATGGATTTCATCGACTTTCATAGTATTGGTGATTTTCATATCAATATAGGAAAACCTTCACCTCTACTTTATTTTACAGGAGGCTTAGGATTTTTAGCAATTGTAGGTTTTCTACTTGAAATCGTATTTATAATTAAGGCAAGCTTAAAAGCGAAGGAAGGCGAATTATATAATTATCCTATCACCATAAAATTCATCAAATAATCATCAATCAATCAATCAATCAAAAAATGAACAGTTTAAATTTAATTCGTATTAGACCATGGCAACAGCAAGATCTAATATTTTCAATCAATCAAAATGATTCAAATGCACGCTGCAAATGGCCATTGTAAAAAATAGAAAAGACACATGAAAATAGAAAACACAAAAGCACAAATGCGTAAAGGTGTTCTAGAATACTGCATACTTTCAGTCTTAAAAGACGACGATGCCTATGTAGCTGAAATTTTAGGAACACTAAAAGACGCAAAGCTACTTGTGGTAGAGGGCACAATTTACCCACTACTTACAAGACTTAAAAACGCAGGTCTTCTTAATTATAGATGGGAAGAATCAACATCTGGACCTCCAAGAAAATATTATGGTCTTACAGAAACAGGAAAACTATTTCTTAAAGAATTGAACACCACTTGGAGTGAATTACAAAATGCAGTTAATATAGTAACAAGACAAAAAACAACCAAAAATGAATAAGACAGTCAACATAAATTTAGCAGGTATATTTTTTCATATCGATGAAGATGCGTACTCAAAATTACAGCGCTATCTTGAGGCTATAAAACGTTCATTTACTGACTCTCAAGGACGTGGAGAAATTATAGCTGATATAGAAGCTCGTATTTCCGAATTATTTACAGAGCGCGTACAAAACGACAAACAAGTTATTAGAATAAAAGAAGTCGATGAAGTCATCACTATTATGGGGCAACCCGAAGATTATTTAGTAGATGACCAAATCTTTGAAGATGAGCCGAAGCCTCAATATAGAAGTAGAACATCTTCTTCTAAAAAATTATTCAGAGATACTGATAACTCATATATTGGAGGTGTTGCTTCTGGACTTGCGCACTATTTAGGTATAGAATCCATTTGGGTACGATTACTTTGGTTATTACTAGCCTTAGGTTCTGGTGGAACGTTCATATTAATTTATGTATTGTTCTGGATCCTTGTTCCTGAAGCCGTAACTACTTCAGAAAAACTAACAATGACTGGAGATCCTGTGAACATTAGTAACATTGAAAAAAAAATCAAGGATGGATTTGATAGTGTTTCTCAAACAGTTTCAGACACCGTAAAAAATGTCGATTTACCTAAGCATGGCAATAAAATAAAATCGTCATCAAAAACTTTTTTTGATACCATCGGAGATGTCATTATGTTTTTCTTAAAGGTATTCGCCAAGTTTATCGGAGTTTTATTAATAATTATTGGTGCTTCAACATTAATCGCACTATTTATTAGTATGTTCTCATTGGGCACCTCATCATTCTTTAGCCCATGGTGGATGGATTATGCACATGTTGCGAATACCTCAGGCAGTCCAATTTGGCTTATTGCCTTAATTACATTTTTCGCTGTAGGTGTACCCTTTTTCATCGTTTTCTTAGTTGGTCTAAAAATATTGGTCAACAATTTAAAATCTATTGGGAAGGTTGCAAAATTCACGCTACTAGGTTTATGGCTAATTTCAATATTATCTATTGCGGTAATCTTAATACAACAAGCTTCAGAAATTGGAATTGACGAAACAGTAACACAAAAAACTGAATTAAACATTACAAGCAATGATACCTTAAGAGTAACAATGGTAAGTAATGATATGTATTCAAATAGAAGATATCGTAATAATAACTTTAGAATTGTACACGACGAAAACGACGCTAAAAAAATATATTCAACTGATATCAGATTAATATTTAGATCAACTAAAGATTCCGTTGCAAGTATCACTATGAATAAAAATGCAGGTGGGAAAGGCTATCAAGATGCTCGCGATAGAGCGGGCAAAATTGAATATAACTATAGCCTAGAAGGAAATGTGTTATCGTTAGACAACTACTTACTTACAGAATTTGAAAACAAATTCAGGGATCAAGAAGTTGAGCTTATTGTTTACTTACCAGAAGGCACTGTACTATATGCGGATGACAACACCTATTATTACCATAGAAACACGAGAGGATACCGCGATATTTTAGACAATGGTATGGAGGAGCACTATTTAGAAATCATGACGAATTCAGTAAAATGTTTAGACTGCGACGATGATGCCTATAAATTAAAAGTAGATCTTAAAGATGACACGTCTAAGTTTAAATTAGATGAAGATGGTCTGGAAATTAAAAGTGACGACGGCAGCTTAATAATTGATGAAGATGGATTGAAAGCATCTTCTGAAGATGTAAAAGTTATTATCGATGAAGATGGTATCGAAATCAGTTCTGACGACAATTAACAGTTCATCTCTAATAATCGACGGTTCAGATATTTAAGTTACTCATCACTAGCAATAAATTAGATATTTGAACTATTAATCAATCAAAACCAAAAATTATGACAACTATAACAAAAATATTAATAGCGACTGTACTAAGTTTACTGATGTTCTCATGTAACTTCGATTTGAATCTAGGAACAGGAGTAAAAGGAAATGGAAATGTAACAACTATTGAAAGATCAATAGATGGCGATTTCGACGCTATTGAAGTGAGCAGAGGATTAGATGTTTATCTTACTCAAAGTGATACGGAAAGTTTAAGAGTACAAGCAGACGACAACCTCCATGACATCATTATGACAGAAGTGGTAGACAATGTATTAGAAATCTATGCTGATGAAAACATAGGTTCTTCACGATCCAAAAAAGTAATGCTGAATTTTAAAGATGTTTCAAAAATAACAGCCACAAGCGGAAGTGATGTCTATTCTACGAATACTATTGTAGCCGAGGAGTTGATATTAACAACTACAAGTGGAAGTGATATGGAATTGGATATCGAAACTGAAATTGCCGACTGTACCGCAACTAGTGGAAGCGATTTAATTCTTTCGGGAAGCACGAATAAACTATATGCAGAAGCCACAAGTGGAAGCGATCTTAAAGCTAGAGATTTAGTAGCAAACATCTGCAATGCCAGTGCTACAAGTGGTGCTGACATCATCATAAATACAAAAGAAAAATTGCATGCTAGTGCGTCTAGTGGTGGTGATATTAAATACTATGGCAATCCACAAAACGTAGAAAAAAAGGATTCAGCTTCCGGTAGTATAAGAAAACAATAAGTAAAGAAAGCAACCGATTAACCAACTTATTTTTAGACCATTTCAAACTCATTTTCGAGTTTGGGATGGTTTTTGTTTTATATTTGTTATAACAAATCTTAAATTTATAATATGAACAAAATCATTTTCGTATTACTCATTTCAATTGGTTGTTGCACTTATGTATCTGCTCAAGAGGATGATAAAATAAAAGGCAATCGTAATGTTACTATAAAACAAACCTATGTTAATTCATTTAATAGTATCGTAGTTGGTGAAAATTTTTCCGTTGAAATTATTTATAATCAAAAAGCATCTGTTGAAATTGAAACCGATGATAACCTACATGACATTATAAGCTTTGAAGTTATTGACAGTGCTCTTATTTTTAAAACAACTAAAAAAATTACATCGAGAAAAAAAATGAAAATCACAGTGAATTACACTGATATTCTACAGAATATTGAGACAAAAGATGATGGCGAAATTGTTTCTTTAACGTCACTAGAACTTAAAAACACGACGCTTAAAACTAGCGGTAATTCAAAAGCATATTTAAATGTCAAAGCAACGAATTTCAGTTATGTAAGTTTAGATAAGGCTAAGGTCAAATTAAATTTAACTGCTGATTCTACACGTATTGAACTCGGTGATAATAGTAAACTTGATGCACTTATTACCACCAAGTCTTTTAATATGGTCTTATATCAGCGAGCCAATGCACGTATTGAAGGTTCTGCAACACATACAAGCATAAATACAGATAACAGCTCGAGTTTTAACGGTAATAATTTCACAACGAACACCTGTAACCTAGTTTGCGATATTAATAGTGAAATCTACATAAGTGTACTTGAACACTTAAGCATTGATGCAGCTGGGAGTAGTGAAATCTACTTATTTAATGATCCTAAAATCATAATTAATAAATTTACGGGTTCTGCAAAACTTCAAAAGAAAACTAAATAACTACTAAATAAATCCTTTTAAATGAAAAAATTAATCTTATTAAGTGCTACTTTTTTATTGGTATTCTCCTGTAAGAAAGAGGCAGAAAAACCTGTTGCAAATGATGCTCTAAAAACAGATGTACAAGCGTTTTTAGATGACTATAGCACATCGTTCACAAAACTGTATTATGACTCTGCGCAAGCCGAATGGGATGCAAACACCAAAATTATTGCCGGAGATACTACGAATGCATATAATGTTCAAAAAGCGAATGAAGCGTATGCTAAATTCACTGGAAGCACTGATGTAATTAAAAAAACCAGAACGTTCTTAGAGCAAGAAAGTGAATTGGATATTGTTCAGGTACGTCAATTAAATACAATACTCTACGCGGCTGCAAACAATCCTGAAACAGTTTCAGAATTAGTAAAAGAACGTATTACTGCTGAGAATGCTCAAAATGAAACGCTATTTGGATACGACTTTAAAGTTAATGGTACTTCAGTTACAACAGGAGATATTGATAAAGTACTTAGAGAGTCAAATGATGAAGCCGAACGTTTAGCCAATTGGACGGCCTCTAAAGAAGTCGGTAAAGGATTAAAAGATGGTTTAGAAAATCTACGTAATCTTCGAAATGAAACGGTTGGTGCATTAGGATATGATGACTATTTCACCTATCAAGTTTCAAACTATGGCATGTCTCGTAAAGAAATGCGAGATGAAATGAATAAAATGGTTAAAGAAGTTTGGCCCTTATACAGAGAATTACACACTTGGGCTCGATATGAGCTTGCAAAAAAATACAATGCTGATGTTCCGGAGTACATTCCTGCTCACTGGCTTCCAAATCGTTGGGGGCAAGATTGGAGTGCTCTAGTCAGTGTTGAAGGTTTAGATATCGATGGAGCTTTAGCGGATAAAGATCCTGAATGGATAGTTAAAGAAGGAGAAAATTTCTATAAGAGTATTGGATTTGATGCTCTACCAGCAAGTTTTTATGAAAAATCAAGCATGTATCCGCTTGCTGCTGATGCTCCATATAAAAAGAACAATCACGCTTCTGCTTGGCACATGAATTTAGAAAACGACTTACGTTGTTTGATGAGTATTGAACCAACTGCTGATTATTATGAAACGATTCATCATGAATTAGGTCATATCTATTACTATCAAGCATATACTAATCCAAATGTTCCGCCATTACTACGCGAAGGAGCAAATCGTGGGTATCATGAAGCTATTGGGAGCTTACTTGGATTTGCTGCAATGCAAAAACCTTTTTTAGAAGGAAAAGGATTAGTGAGTAGTGACACTCAAATTGACGAAACACAAAACCTTTTAAAGGAGGCCTTAAGTAATATTATTTTCTTACCATTCTCTGCTGGAGTTATGACAGAATTTGAAAACGCTCTTTATGCTGAAAATCTTCCTAAAGATAAATTCAATGAAAAATGGTGGGAACTTGCTAAAAAATATCAAGGCATGGTTCCTCCTTCTGAAAGAGGTGAAGAATTCTGTGATGCTGCTTCCAAAACACATATTAATAATGATGCCGCACAGTATTATGATTATGCTGTTTCCTATATTTTATTATTCCAATTTCACGACCATATTGCTAAAAACATCCTAAAACAGGATCCACATGCCACCAATTATTATGGTAGTAAAGAGGTTGGAACTTTTTTAAGAGGTATTCTTGAAACTGGAGCGAATAATGATTGGAGAGACGTATTACAAGAAAGTGTAGGTACTGGCATGAGTGCTAAACCGATGTTGGAATATTTTAATCCATTAATGAACTATTTAAAAGAACAAAATAAAGGGCGGAACTATACACTCCCTGAAAGTTTGTAGATAACTATAAAAAGAACCGAAGCAAATGCTTCGGTTTTTTTTATTTAAAATTTGCCTTCTCTAAAATTCATTAGAAAATCGATTTCAATAGCATCAGAAACTACGATTAATCCAAGTGCTTTTTTGGGAGCTTTTAAATCAAAATCTGTAATGTTTAATTTTAATAGTCCAGACACGCAAATTCCATCAGTCTCATCCAATGATAAAGGCGTATAATAAGATTTTGATTTACCTGCAATATGAAGTTCTAAAAGTGCAGTTACTATTAATGGATTCGTTTTACTTTTTCTTATTTCTTTTAATCGTAATTGTATTTGTGGGTATTCATTCGATTTTAGTAATGCTCTGAAGTCTTGATTAATTCCCTTACTACCACAATCGAAACAATAACTATCTAAAATTAACTTCGTATTCGTAAATACTATTTTATCATTTATGACTTCGTAATTTAAGGGGATAGGATTCTTAATTTGACTAATGTTAAACTCACATTTAAAACTATTAATATTCGTTTTTCCATTTATTAATAGTTGACTCTCAGCATTAATTAATACAGAAGTTGTATTAACATTCGCTCTTTTTGTAAAAGCTAAAGCAGTAAAAACAATAAGTACCAAGACTATTTTTTTCATGATGCCAATACTTTTTTAATTTAGTATAAACAAACCCCATTATATTTGTCAAATATTAAATGAGGCTTGTTTAAAATTAACACTAATTACTATTACTATCAATTAAAAGCTAATAGCAGCCTCAATCATAAGACCATCAAATTTACCATCTTCAAATTTACTACCTGCACCATAACCGTCGTATTTCTGGCTTACATATTCTGCTTTAAGTAGAATGTTTTTTGTCATAAACCATCCAGCCGCTAGTTGAAATCTTGAAATTTCAACATCTTCACCGCTTGGATCTTCAGAATCTACTTTGTTATAGCGTCCACCGAAATAATAATCCTCATCGCTTCCGAATCTATAAATAAGCTCTCCTGCAAATTGCTTAGCCGTTCTATTGTCTGCTTCAGAATTAGCTTTACCTGTAGCCGATTCAATAGTTCCAAAGAATTCTAAACCTTTATACTTAACAAAAGGATTAAACATTATTGCTGTGATTTGGTTTTTTAATCCAGGATTATAGCGTCCAGATCTAAAGTCATCACTAGTAGCTGTTTCATCAATCATAACTCCATAATATCTTGAACCGGCTCTATCTGCACTATACAAATAAGAATTAGCCACATATCCAGTATTATATAATGAACCTGTTATTCTGAATCTAAAATCGTCATTTACCTGCTTATCATACCCTAATTTGGCTAGGAAAGAAGCACCACCTGTATTACCTTCAGCTGATTCGTTAGTAGATTGGTTTAATTTACCATTCGAGAACCCAAGCATACTGATAATACCATTCTTTTGATAATATACTTCCGCTCCAACTTCAGTTGTAAATGAATCCATTATAAGGTTTCCTACAAATGGATTATAAATACTTTGAGCATTATCACTTCTTCTAAAATGAGCATCCCCGTAATTATTTTCCATATGCCCTATTTTAACAGTTAGATATTTCATAAAGTCTGCCGCGAAGCCTTCTTCAATAAAGTCTAGCTTGTCAATTTGAATGTAGCCTCCTTTTACATAAGGTTCATGATGATGTCTTGAAGACAAATAAGTGCGTAAATGCATTCTAACACCAGAATATAAGGCAACATCTAAATCTAAATTTGCAGTTGCAAGATTAAAATTACTTCCAATTTTCTTCAACTCCACCCCCATTTCATCAGAATTTTCATGACTTAAGGCTTGGTATTGAATGGTAGATGAACCACCTATTCTTACTTTTACATCCTTAAATGTTGAAACTGTATCTTTCGGGCTTTCAAATACATTTAATCCGTTTTTATCGGGTTGTCGGTAATTGTCCAAACTCCTGTTATTTTGCGCAAATACGCTAAATCCGGTTACTATTAGTATTGCAACTAATGTGTTTTTAATAATTGATTTCATTGTTATTGATTTTTATGTTATTGTTTTGATTTATTTCTGTAAAACGGTGTTAAACTTTATGACTATTTCATCACCTGTAGTAATGGTTCCGAGGAGCGCTTTTGGTGGATCAATTTTATAATCGGTCATTTTAATCGATTTCTCACCTATTATATTTATACTATTGCCTTTAATGCTTAGTTTAAAATTCAGTGTCACAAGATTAGTAGCACCTGCGATATTAAGTGTACCACTAGCACTAACTTGGAAGGTTTCGTTTCCTAAATCGAGAACACTTTTAGTTTCAGTTAATTGAAAACTAATATTTTCAAATTCGTTAGTTTTTAAAGCTTTATAGGTGTTTTTATCCATACCTCTTTTTCCGCTTTTCAGACTTTCAGAGGTAATTACTATTTTAAATGTGTTTATTTCAAGATTACTTGAAGTATAATTTATTTCAATAGTTCCGTTTTGTGCTTCGGCAACGATATCCCAATCATGTAAACTTGAAGTCCCAGAAACCGTAAGTTGAGAGTTTTGATTATTTAAAATATACTCTTGGGAATGAACTAAACTTGTAGAAAAAAGGAATAGAATTATGTAGTAAATGATTCCTTTATTTAAATGATTGGAGATTTTCATGATTATAATGCTTTAAATTATACCACAAAGGTCTACAGTATCTCCATTCTATTTTATGACATTTATCATAAACAAATTATTTACTTAATATGTATTAATAATGAAGATATTTACTATACAAAAACCTCATATTCAAGCATAAAAAAACCGAAGCATTAGCTTCGGTTTTTTTTACTATATATATATTAAAGATTAAGCTTCAACCGTCGATTCTTTTGCCGCTAGGTAGCGCTCAGCATCCAATGCTGCCATACATCCTGTACCTGCCGCTGTAACAGCTTGTCTATACACATGATCTGCCGCATCCCCAGACACAAATACACCTTCAACATTAGTTTTAGAGGTCCCTGGCTCATTAATAATGTATCCGGTCTCATCCAAATCTAAAAAGCCCTTAAAAATATCAGTATTTGGTTTATGTCCAATGGCTACAAAAAATCCAGTTGAAGGAATCTCAGAAATCGCTCCAGTGATATTGTTTCTAACTTTAACACCAGTCACAACTTGTCCATCACCTAAGACTTCTTCAGTTTCAGTATTAAATAAAATTTCAATGTTTTCAGTATTTTTTACTCTAGCTGCCATAATTTTCGAAGCCCTAAATTCATCTCTCCTTACTAACATGGTCACTTTAGTACACAAATTTGATAAGTAATGTGCTTCTTCACAAGCAGAATCTCCAGCACCAACTATTACAACTTCTTGATTTCTATAAAAGAAGCCATCACAAACAGCACATGCTGATACACCACCACCTAATTTTAAATATTTTTGTTCTGATTCTAATCCTAAATATTTTGCTGCTGCTCCAGTAGAAATTACTACAGTATCGCAATGAATTTCTTTAGTCTCATTAACCCAAACTTTATGAACATCACCAGAAAAATCAACCTTAGTTACCCAACCATCGCGTACATCGGTTTCAAAACGTTCAGCTTGCTTTTGTAACTCAATCATCATTTCTGGTCCAGTAACACCATCTGGATATCCCGGGAAATTTTCGACTTCATTTGTAGTCGTTAACTGTCCACCAGGTTGAGTTCCTTGATATAAAACAGGTTTCATATTTGCTCTTGCTGCATAAATTGCTGCAGTATAACCCGCGGGACCTGAACCTATAATAAGGCATTTTACTTTTTCAATTGTATCTGACATAATTATAATATGATTTTATATTCACAAAAGTAGAATTTTTCATAAAATCCTTACTTGCTAGTTATCAAAAGTTATTATCAAACTATTGGATAAATTTATAACAAAAAAAGTCCAGTAATAATTACTGAACTTTAGTCGGGGTGGCAGGATTCGAACCTGCGGCCTCCACGTCCCAAACGTGGCGCGATAACCGGGCTACGCTACACCCCGAAAATTAGAGCTGCAAATATATAGCTTTTCTTTAAAAACTAACACTATTTTTTTTAATTTTATTGGATAATATTGTTTTTTATGTTTCCGAAATCTACAGTAGCTTTTTTACTAGTCTTTTTAAGTATTCTTGCTTGTGCTCAAGATAAAAACCCAATTAATAAAAACCATACTTATGAACTAATTATTTCTGGTTTAGACATACCTTGGGGTTTTGTTTTTCTTCCTGACAATGCTATGTTAATCACCGAAAAGAATGGTCGATTAATTCATTTTAAAAATGGAGTAAAAACAACTATAAAAAATATTCCAGAAGTTTATTATAAAGGCCAAGGAGGTCTTTTAGATATAGCGCTTCATCCAAATTACAATGAAAACGGTTGGATTTATTTTACATATGCTTCACCAGAAGGTAAAGAAAGAGGTGGCAATACAGCTTTAATGCGCGCTAAATTATTTGATAATAAACTTATAGAAAAGCAGGTGCTTTATAAAGCTACGCCAAATTCTACCAGAGGTCAGCATTTTGGATCTAGAATAGTTTTTGACTCAAAGGGATTTTTATTTTTTTCAATTGGTGAACGTGGCGATAGAGATACAAACCCTCAAGACATCACTAGAGATTGTGGTAAAATTTATCGGCTACATGACAATGGACAAATCCCAATGGACAATCCTTTTGTAAATTACGAAAATGCTAAAACAGCAATTTACTCCTATGGACATAGAAACCCTCAAGGCATGACTATCCATCCCACAACAGGAGAGATATGGACTCATGAGCATGGCCCAAAAGGAGGTGATGAAATCAACATAATTGGATCTGGCAAGAATTATGGATGGCCTGTTATAACATATGGAATTAACTATATAGGCACCAAAATTACAAATGAAACATCGCGTCAAGGAATGGAGCAACCCATTCATTATTGGGACCCTTCTATAGCGCCAAGTGGCATGGCATTTATAACCAGCGATAAATATCCAGAATGGAAAGGAAATCTTTTAATAGGCTCATTAAAATTTCGGTATCTGAATAATTGTTATTTAGATAATGGAAAAGTGATAAAGGAAGAACGATTACTAGATGGGCTTGGTCGGATTCGTTCTGTAAATCAAGGCCCAGATGGCTATATTTATGTAGGTATAGAAAACCTTGGAATCGTAAAATTGTTAGCTAATTAATACGGTCATTTGTATTGACATGAAAAGTTTCAAATTCGCCATTAAATTCCCATGTAAATGGTTAAATTTGTCATATAAATTTAAATAAATAATATGCTTATTATAGGGATTGCAGGAGGAACTGGTTGTGGCAAAACTACAGTTGTTAATCAAATATTAAACGAGCTTCCAGAGGGTGAAGTTGGTGTAATATCGCAAGATTCCTATTATCAAGACACTACACATTTAAGTTACGAGGAGCGTATCCAAATAAATTTTGATCATCCTAGATCCATAGATTTTGAACTACTTGAATCTCATCTAAAAGAATTGCGAAAAGGAGACCCAATTCATCAACCAGTTTATTCTTTTGTGAAACACAATAGAACTGGTGATACTATTTTAACTCATCCAAGAAAGGTGATTATTGTTGAAGGCATCCTGATTTTAACTAATCCTGAATTACGTGATATGTTTGATATTAAGATTTTCGTACATGCCGATAGTGATGAACGATTAATTCGGCGTTTAAAAAGAGATATTACGGAACGTGGGCGTGATATTGATGAAGTCCTTACTAGATATCAGAATACATTAAAGCCAATGCATCAGCAGTTTATTGAACCCATGAAAGAATATGCCGATATTATCATTCCAAACAATAAATACAACACCGTAGCTGTTGATATTGTAAAAACAATAATCAATCAACGTTTATAAAATGACCTCAAGCAAAACAAAATATTTAAAACCATTCAAGAATTTATTTCTTATCATTTTTATTGTTTTCGCTGTTTGGATGCTATTTTTTGACGCAAATTCGTGGTTAATTCATCATGAATTAAACACAGATGTTGAAGACTTAGAAAACGAAAAAGAATACTACAAAAAAGAAATTGAAACTGATAAAAAAGCGATTCAAACGCTAAGTACAGATGATGGATTAGAAAAACTTGCAAGAGAGAAATATTACATGAAAAAGGAGAAAGAGGAAATTTATATTATAGAATACGAAGATAGTATTGCCAAACAAAAGAAAGATGACTAAAAGCTTATTCAATATGTTTTCAGAAGTTTCTTCTAAACAATGGAAACAAAAAATTCAAGTCGACTTAAAAGGCGCCGATTATAACGAAACACTTATTTGGAAAACTAATGAAGGCATTGATGTAAAACCTTTCTATCATGCTGACGCCGTAAATTCTAATTTTCAAACACCAAAAACGAAAGCTACAGCTTGGAAAATTTGCAAAACAATATTTGTTGCAGACACACGCTTATCTAACCAAAAGGCACACGATGCAATTCAAAGAGGTGCGGATAGTATAAAATTCATTATTCCATCAAATGCTGTCGCTATGGAGAATGTGTTAAAAGATATTGATCTTTCCGCTACTCGCATTTATTTAGATATTCAGTTTTTAGATGCTGATTATGTGAAGCATATTAAATTAAATTTCCCAACAAATAATATATACATTACTACTGATATAATTGGAAATTTAGCTAGAACCGGGAATTGGCATAGTACTCTTAAAGAAGATCACAGACAATTCGAAACAATCTTAAATAACACAAATAGGATTAGCATTGACCTGAGTTTATATCAAAATGCAGGAGCAACAATCGTTCAGCAATTAGCTTATACCTTGGCACATACGAATGAATATCTCAATCATATAAAGGACACTAATTTAAATGATATAAAACCATCATTACAGATAACTTTTAATGTGTCTGTGGGCACAAATTATTTCTTTGAGATTGCAAAACTTCGAGCCTTACGTTTATTATGGAGCACTTTAGCTTCAGAATATGAGTTAAATTCAGATTGCGATGTATTCGTAAATCCAACAAAACGTAATAAAACGCTTTACGATTATAATACTAATTTGCTACGTACTACAACAGAATGTATGAGTGCTATTCTCGGTGGTGCAAATACAGTTTGCAACTTAGCCTATGACGGCATTTACCATAAAGACAATGAATTTGGCGAACGAATTTCCAGAAACCAACTCTTAGTACTAAAGCACGAGAGTTATTTTGACAAGGTAAATAATCCTTCTGATGGCGCTTATTATATTGAAAGTTTAACGGAACAACTTTCAGAAAAAGCGTTAGAACTTTTTAAAAACATCGAAGCCAACGGTGGTTTTCTAAAGCAACTTAAAGAAGGCATCATTCAACGTAAAATTAAAGAAAGTGCTACTAAAGAACAGCAACAGTTTAATGTTGGTGAGATATCATTATTAGGAACAAATAAACACCCAAATCCTAATGACAAGATGAAACATGAATTGGAACTTTATCCCTTTATTAAAACAAATCCGATAAAAACTTTAATTGAGCCTATTATTGAAAAACGGCTGGCTGAAACATTAGAAAAAGAACGCCTTAAATCTGAATAACACATTTGAATTATGAAACGAGCATGTTAAAAGCTTTATCACCCAAGGGAATGATTAATAGCGAACAACATGTGACCTTTGAAAAACAATAAATATGAACACATGAAATCTACTAACTACATATTGCTTCTAATTTTATTATTCTGTTTCGGATGTAAAAACGAAGTTTCAAAACTTGAATTTAAGTATCAAGATAGAACTGATATATTAATCTGTGACGGATTAAATACGGAACTCCTAAAGGAAGCATTAATTTCTTTTGAAGAAGATATTTTTGATACCTATGATTCTGAAAGAAGATTATATAACAGATCATATTCTAGATTTATTGGTGAAGCGGTTAACAATAAAGTAGATTTTACGACTGTAGTTTCAGAACATACGAAACGTGTTTTTGAAGCACTTCAAAAAGATGAATCTCTTTGGGATTTGCAAAACACAAACAGCTATCTAAATCACAAGCATAAAATCCTAGCCTGTATTGGAGATAATATGCTTGATGAAGATTTAAAAGAAACCTTTAATGCTTTGATACACGCAAATAGTATGAGTGTCAGAATGTTTGCAGATCCACTAAAAACGAAAACTGCAACGATAAAGGAAGATAGGTATTTAGCCCTGTTCATCGCTTTAGATTATTACTATGCAAAATTACACGATGTTGATTTTTCAACACCAGAGTCTGAAAAAACCAAAAAAGAACCTCTTAAATAAGGTCAACGATGCGTAAAGACATTCAACATATTAAACTTAAAGCGTCCACAGAAAGTCATAATTCTGATACTAAAAGTGTCTTTTTAACGGCTGAAAACATCAGTGTAAAATCGGCCTATTCTAAAGACGACATCAAAGACATTGAACATTTAAACTTTGTCGCAGGAATTGCGCCTCATCTAAGAGGACCCTATAGTACAATGTATGTTCGAAGGCCGTGGACCATTCGTCAATATGCTGGATTCTCAACCGCTGAAGAAAGCAATGCCTTTTATAGACGAAATTTAGCGGCTGGTCAAAAAGGATTATCGGTAGCTTTTGATTTGGCAACTCATAGAGGTTATGATTCTGATCATGAACGAGTTGTTGGAGACGTTGGAAAAGCAGGAGTAGCTATTGATTCTGTTGAAGACATGAAAATACTCTTCAATCAGATTCCATTAGATAAAATGAGTGTATCCATGACAATGAATGGTGCCGTACTACCCATCATGGCGTTTTATATTGTCGCTGCTGAAGAACAAGGTGTTGCACCAGAGCAACTCGCAGGAACAATTCAAAATGATATTCTGAAAGAATTTATGGTGCGAAATACGTACATCTACCCTCCTACACCATCCATGAAAATTATTTCAGATATTTTTGAGTTTACGAGCAAACACATGCCAAAATTTAATAGTATCAGCATTTCAGGATATCATATGCAAGAAGCTGGTGCCACCTGTGACATTGAATTAGCGTATACGCTTGCGGACGGATTAGAATATATAAGAAAAGGTTTAGATGCAGGAATGGATATCGACACCTTCGCACCACGTTTATCATTTTTCTGGGCAATAGGTATGAATCATTTTATGGAAATTGCAAAGTTGCGTGCGGCAAGAATGCTTTGGGCCAAAATGGTGAAACAATTTAATCCTAAGAATGAAAAATCACTTGCATTACGAACACATTGTCAAACGTCTGGATGGAGTCTTACTGAACAAGATCCTTTTAATAATGTAGCTCGTACTTGTATTGAAGCTTCGGCTGCAGCTTTTGGAGGCACTCAAAGTTTACACACAAATGCTTTAGATGAAGCCATAGCATTACCGACCGATTTTTCTGCCCGTATTGCAAGAAACACACAAATATATCTTCAAGAAGAAACAAAAATAAGCAAAACTGTTGACCCTTGGGCTGGAAGTTATTATGTTGAAAAACTGACTAATGACATCGCTCAAGAAGCATGGGGATTAATTGAAGAAGTCGAAGAACTTGGAGGAATGACAAAGGCTATCGAAGCCGGTATTCCAAAAATAAGAATTGAAGAGGCAGCTGCACGTAAACAAGCAAGAATTGATTCTGGTCAAGATATTATCGTCGGTGTAAATAAATACAGACTCAAAGAAGAAGACCCTATTCAAACTCTTGAAGTCGATAATCAAACCGTTAGAAATTCCCAAATTGAAAGCCTTAATGCGATAAAAAAACACAGGAATTCTTCAAAAGTAAATGAGATATTATCTAAATTAACGGATGCTGCTCGTTCAGGACAAGGAAATTTATTAGCTTTAGCAGTTGAAGCCGCTCGCGAACGTGCTACACTAGGTGAAATTAGTGATGCTTTAGAAACGGAGTTTGGACGATACAAAGCACAAATTAAATCTTTTTCAGGTGTGTATAGTAAAGAAATAAAAGACGACGAATCATTTAAAAAAGCTAAAGAACTTGCAGATAAATTTGCAGATCAGGATGGTCGAAGACCTCGTATTATGATTGCTAAAATGGGACAAGACGGACACGATCGTGGCGCAAAAGTAGTTGCCACAGGATATGCCGATGTAGGTTTTGATGTTGATATAGGTCCTTTATTTCAAACACCACAAGAAGCTGCAAAACAAGCTGTTGAAAATGATGTTCATATTCTAGGTGTTTCTTCTTTAGCCGCTGGCCATAAAACCCTCGTGCCTCAAGTAATTGAAGCTCTTAAAGAATATGGTCGTGAAGATATTATGGTAATTGTTGGCGGTGTCATCCCTAAACAAGATTATCAATATTTATTTGATTCTGGGGCAGTTGCTGTATTTGGACCCGGAACAAAAATAAGCGATGCTGCCATAAAAATCTTAGATATATTAATCGAATAAAAACAGGGTATCCTTCTCTAAATTTTTAATGTACATTTAATTAGGATAAATTTGTCCTTATTAAATATTAATTATATATTTGCATAACTAAATATTTCAAAATATGTTTTCTAAAGCCTGTGAATATGGCATTAAAGCTTCTATTTTTATTGCTATTAACTCTGCTGAAGGTAAGAGAGTTAGTCCTAAAGCGATAGCTAAAGAAATTGCTTCACCAGAAGCATTCACAGCAAAAATATTACAAGCACTTGTAAAAAATGGTGTCATCAACTCTGTTAAAGGTGCACATGGTGGTTTTGAAATAAATAAAAATGAAATTGCCACTGTAAAACTGTCTCAAATCGTAAATGCAATTGATGGTGACAAGATTTACAGTAACTGTGGTTTAGGACTACATACTTGTGATGAAATTCATCCTTGTCCTGTTCATCATAAATTCAAAATAGTAAAAGATGAATTACGCGATATGTTAGAAAATACTACTTTGGAAGAATTGGCGCAAAACATTAAGTCTGGCGCTTCATTTTTAAAAATGTAAAAAAATTTAATTATATATAGGATAAATTTATCCGAAATAAAATCAATATGGAAACATTACAAAAAAACACACAGAAACAAATAGGAGAATATGTTGCAGAAGATTATAGAACTGCTGCTGTTTTTAATAAATATGGTATCGATTTTTGCTGCAGAGGTCATAGAACCGTTGAAGAGGTTTGTGATAAGAACGGAATTAACCCGAATGATCTATTGGATCGACTTAATAGAGTCTTAAATGATACAAGTAATCCGACTATAGATTATAAATCCTGGCCTTTAGATTTACTAATCGACTATATTGAAAAAAAGCATCACCGTTATGTTGAAGAAAAAATCCCGGTATTGCTACAGTTCTTAAATAAACTCTGTCGTGTTCATGGTGAAAGACATCCAGAATTACATAAAATAAACGAATTATTTACTGGTTCTTCGTCCGACCTTGCATCACACATGAAAAAAGAGGAATTAATCCTATTCCCGTTTATTAAAAATATGGTAAATGCTACTTTAGGAGATGGCTCAGTTAAGGCGCCCAATTTTGGAACCGTTGAAAACCCAATTGCCATGATGAAAGACGAACATGATAATGAAGGTGTACGCTTCAGAGAAATAGCGAAATTAACAAACAACTATACGCCTCCTGCTGATGCCTGTAACACTTACAAAGTAACTTTTGCTATGTTAGAGGAGTTTGAAAAAGATCTTCATACACATATTCATATAGAAAATAATATTTTATTCCCTGAATCTATAAAACTAGAACTGCAATTTGGTTAATAGCAATCCAAATTTTTGATTGATAGCAACATCTGGTTTTTGATTCAACAAATTCCGGAAGGTTTCCTTAAACCTTCTGGAATTTTCAATTCTAGTACAATCATTTGGTGAAACCTCTTATATTTATCATTAAAAACACCATGCCAAAGAAACTGGTACTAGTTTGTCTTATCAATTTTCTAATAGCTGCCTTAATGGGTTTAGCATTACGGTATACGTCAATTGACCCTATTCCCATAAATTATAAATTTCTAACACATGGACATTCCCACGTTGCTATGTTGGGATGGGTGTATTTAATGCTATTCACTCTAATTGTACATTATTTTATCAAGGACAAAAAACAAATCTATAACCGTTTGTTTTGGCTTACTGAATTTGCCGTGATTGGTATGATGATCAGTTTTCCTATTCAGGGTTATGCTGCTGTTTCTATTTCCTTTTCTACCTTACACATTTTTTGTAGCTACTATTTTGCCTATCTCGTTTGGAAACATCATAATACTAGCTCCATTGTTACCCGTCATTTATTGAGAACTGCACTCGTATTTATGCTTTTATCGACACTTGGAGTCTGGTGCTTAGGCCCTGCAGTAGCTTTGCTAGGTTCAGCTTCTGCCTTTTATCAGATTGCTATACAGTTCTTTTTACACTTTCAATTTAATGGCTGGTTTTTAATAGCAGTTATCGCAGTATTTTTCCATCTTTTGCAAATACAAGACTCCAAGCTATTTCGATTATTCTATAAGACTCTAATACTTTCTATCTTTCTTTCCTTAGCACTACCTATCCATTGGTATGCACCTCATTCTCCCCTATTTTGGATAAATGCATTTGGGGTTATTCTGCAATTGATCAGTTTTGTTCTTTTTTTTAAGCTTATAGTATCAAAACTTAATCTGGTTTTAAAACACAATACTAAACTTAGTGTTCATGTTTACACCTTTGCCATAGTTTGTTTTGGATTAAAAATGGGCTTGCAGGTCCTCTCTCTTATTCCTGAAATCTCACAAAGCATTTACCAGCATCGAAATGTGGTTATTGGATTTATTCATTTAACCCTGTTGGGCGCTATTTCTGGATTTTTGCTTTCTTTTATTATTCAAAGTCGATTAGTAACATATACTAAAGGATTATACTTAGGTGTCTATATTTTTATTTTAGGCTTCGTTATAACTGAACTATTGCTCATCATTCAAGGGTATAAATTTCATTCAGGAAGTGGATTAATAGCAAACTATTACCTCTTGCTATTTCTTTCCAGCATGCTCTTGCCAATAGGGATCCTAAGCATTGTATTTAATATTTACAAAACACCTTCAAAGGCACCATGATACTTGATTTCTAAAGAATAAAAATAAAGACTGAGCTAAGTTTAATTTACAATTAATATGGTTGACAGAAAAATGAATAAAAAGATACATACAATAATTTTCCAAAAAACATGTGCTTTTTTCAGTTCCATAAATTGAAACGCTATACCAATAAATTTCAATACAGCTAAGACCAAAATAATAAGCACTATATACGAGTTTTGCACTATTGAAAATACAGCAGAAGCTACTGTAAGACCAATTAAGATAACCCATGTTAAAGTTGCCGTTTTATTCATACTAAAAAAATAAATAAAGAATAGGAAATAATAAAATCCAAATTAAATCACACATATGCCAAAACGCTGCACTTGCTTCTACATCTTCAAGTTTAGTGTCTGAATCTTTTTTTCTTATCCCAAGATAGACAGATGAAAGTATTACTAATCCAACTATTACATGAATTACATGAAATAGAGTCAGCATCCAATAGAAGGTGAAAAACGTATTAAAACCAATTAATACACCAGCCTCTATCTTTTCATAATATTCAATACTTTTTAATCCTAAAAACAGGATACCAAAAAGCATAGTTAAAACTAAATATTTTTTAAATTTTTCCTTGTTTTCATTTTTCAATTCTGAAACAGAAATAGCCATGAAATAGCCACTTGTCAGTAAAAAAATAGTATTTACCATTCCATAAGTGGCATTCAACATTAATCTAGAATCATGAAATAATTCAGGTTCCTGCTTACCATATACAACCATTACAATTAGAGCGATACCAAATGTAAACAGTTCTAATAAAATGATAAGCCAAATTAAAATGCCTCCAGGTGGATAGTATATGTTTCTATAATGTGTTGTGATTTTATTCAATTGTTTGTGAGTAGTTCTGCGTTATTAAGATTGGTGTTTTATTTTTTCATACAATTTCACTAACGATTGCAATAGCTCTACTGGTGTCGTTAGAATTTGATAGTGATTTTGCCCAAACATTTGTGGTAAATAATATTTTGCATTTGCTTCAATTGCTAGTGCATAAGAATTTATTTGTCTTTCATTTAGTTCTCTTAATGCCTGTTTTACGTCATTCACACCATATTTTCCTTCATATTTATCATAATCATTTGGCTTACCATCAGAAATTAAAATCACCCATTTATTTTTAGTATCTCGCTTATCTAACAGTGCTCCTGAATGTCTTAACGCAGCTCCAATTCTCGTATAACCATTAGGCTCAATTGCTCCTACTCTATGCTTAGCAATATTCCAGTCTTCATCAAATCCTTTTAGCGTTAAATACGTAGAATGATTTCTTGTTTTAGAATAAAAGCAATCAATAGAAAAATCAATATTAAACTCGTCCAAAATTTCACCGAATAGAATGGACACTTGTTTCTCTACATCAATCACTCTATTACCAGCGGCATAACCGTCACTTGATAAGCTGATATCCAAAAGCAATAATATGCTCAAGTCCTTTACTTTTTTCCGTTTAGAAAGATATATTTTTTCTGATGGTGTATGACCAGATTTTATATCAATGAACAAATCTGTTATGGCATCGATATCAAACTCCTCTCCTTGTCTTTGTCTGCGTTGTTGTTGATATTTATTGTTTACTGTTGCGAGCATTTTTCGAAGTCCAACTAATGTTGATCGATTCTCACTCAGTGTTTTTTTGTAATAGGAGGCATCAGATTCCAATTGTGTTTTTGGGTAGACTTTACAAAAATCCTCTTTATAAGATCGTGTCGAAAAATCCCATTCATCATAACTTTCAAAATAGGCATTGGCATTAACACTTTCTGAGCTTTCAGAAATTGTCGTATTCTCAATGAAATCAGCCTGATAAACAGAATGTGCAGTATCATCAACGCGAACCGTAAATTTCATGTCGACCTCATCTAAAGCATTGGAATGATCATCTAAGTCATCATCACCATCCATATCTCTGAAGTTTCCACCAAATTCTTCTGCGGTTTCCACCTTTTCAAATTGATGCTGTAACACGGCATCGTCCATTTGCTTTTGATCAATTTGCACAGAAATAATTTCTTCTACGGCTTTTGATTTTATAATGGTTTTTGGTTGTTCTTCATTAGCTTTCTTAACCTTATCTGTAAAATTCTCTAGCTGCTTATCTGAATCCTCATTAAGAGTGTCTTGCATCCATTTTCCGTAAATAAATGAATAATCGACAGAAGATTTTGCGTCAATTTTGCTTTCATAAAATGAAAGAAATTTTTCATAGTAAATTTTAGTAATTGGAAATTGAGAAAACAACTGAATGAGCACTTCATTTGATGTTTCTTCGGCTTTAATTTGAGACTCCTTTAAATCATGTTCTTGATTATCTTTCCAGTTCAAACCTAAATTCTTTTGTATCGATAGATACAAAATTCTAAATAGGTAGAAAGACACATTTTCATCAACCGTTGGAAAATCTTGAAACTTCGATGGTAAAAAGAAATTATTGTTTCTATAGCCGCCTTCTCGTTTAGCCTCAAATATCTCAATAGATTCTCCCGTAATTGCTCTGGCGAAAATGGTTAATCTAGATTTCACCTCACTTAAATTTACTGTATACTCGAGTTCTGCTTCTTTTTTTCGTTTACGTTTCTTAAAAAAGAATGCGAATTTTGTAAATATATATTCATCAGGTTCGAACTCAAACATACTATTATATCATTAAGTCACTCAAGTCTTTAAGTGCAGCTATCACTTCTAAATCATCTGTTAAAGGCTCTATAACTGCAACGTGAACTGCCAATCGTTTTGGTAAACCAACATGTATTAACTGTGCTGCATCCACCAACAACCGCGTTGAAACCGTTTCAGTTAAACCTAACTCTGTTAAATTTCTAATTTTTGTAGCGATATTCACTAATCTTTTAGCGTCATTTTTTTCAATTCCCGTTTCTGAAACTAAGATTTCAGTTTCTATTTTGGGCTCGGGATACGCAAATGATATTGCAACAAAACGTTGTCTTGTAGACGGTTTCAACTCTTTAAACCCTCTTTGATATCCCGGATTGAACGAAGCAACAAGCATGAAGTTTTCATGTGCTTTAATTGTTTCTCCCAATTTATCAATAAATAATTCCCGACGGTGATCCGTTAAGGAATGAATTGCGACAATTACGTCTGGTCTTGCCTCTGCAATTTCATCTAAATATAAAACATGTCCTTCCTTAACAGCAGTCGTTAAAGGACCATCTAACCAAACTGTTTCGGCCCCTTTAATTATAAATCTTCCAATTAAATCGGTAGATGACGTTTCCTCGTGACAAGAAATTGTAATTAGTCTTGTATTCAATTCATGAGCCATGTGTTCAATAAATCGCGACTTCCCAGTACCTGTAGGACCCTTTAACAGAAACGGGATTTTACATTTATAGGCATGGTCAAAAACAGCAATCTCTTTTCCTATAGCATGATAATATGGTGTGCTCATTTTAGTATATTAATTAGGTCAATTTACAATAAAAGACCAGTGTTAATCTCTTTTAAAAATTCAACTCTGGTCTCTTATTTCTAATACTTATATTACTCTATTTTATGAGAAAATAAGTTTGGTTTAAATGTAATCATTACCCAAGCCCAAGAATTATTTTCATCTTTGTCTCCTCCTTTAATCACTTCCATTGTATCGGTAGCAAACATTTGAGAATATCCAGCATTTATAGAAATATCCTTCGCTAATTTATAACCTATTGTTAAATCGATTTCAGTTCCCAGACTATTATCCATTTTTTCTGAAGCATCAAATACATTACCTACAGCTGTAAAAAAGTGAGGAACAATTTTTGCCGAAAACTTATTCTTTTTATAAGCTATTGTAGCATTAATATCATTTAAACCAACATTGTTTGCATGATTTCCAACATAGAAATAATCCATCAATCCATTAAACTTATGATTGGTTCCAAATAGTGGAGCAAAGGATTTTATATCTGAATCTGCATCATCCATATCCTTTCCTGAAAGATATTCAATTCCGACACCAAAATTAAAGTTGTCATTTATCTTATAGCCAACATTCCCTGAAAAATTAGATGCACTTACATCCATATTCAAAGATTTACCCATTTGAAAATAGGCCGATGCATTCGCATTGAATTTACCAGATTTATAAGTCAATCTTGGACCCACTGTTTGCATAAAATCTATAGTCTGATCTTCATCGGATGTACCTTCATTCTCTAGATATTCAATACCTGTGTTTAACATCAAAAAGCTCACTCCGAATTTCTTGAAATCACCATGATACCAAGCATATTGAAACGCCTTATATCCAGCGGCATTGCTATATAAATTATCAACACCAGATTGTGAATCGGCATTCATTGCAAATCCTACATCAATTTTATGATTTGCGTTCGGAGCATATTTAAACAAAAAGGCATCATGACTTCGCGCTTGTTGCGCCCAGCCAACACTACCGAATATCCTTTGATCATCATAAGAAATTTCCTGACGCCCAAATTTTAAAGTTATTTTAGTGTTTAAAATAGCTTCTGCCCATGCTTCATGCAAAGCAGTGGCATTATCATTACTAGATAATGTACTTACATCTCCCCAAACTCTCACATTTTGAAATGTAACTTTTAGCCTCATTTTTGGATTTTTAAATCCGAAATTTAAACGTGTACGCTGAGACACAAAATTGGTCCCATCGGTGTCTGGTGCGATAAGAGTTCCATGTCCATGTTTGTTTTCATAACGTGGTCTTATTTCTGCTGACAAATCAAATTGTTGAGCATATGTATTCAAGGCCATTATCGCAGTAATGGTGAAACAAACTAAATGCTTTTTCATTATTTAAAATTTAATTAATTCGATGTTGCTTCTAATGCTTCATCTGTTGGTTTTCCATGTTTATAAAAGTCAATCATGTACAATGTAATTCCTGTTAAGAATAAAGTAGCACAAATAATTAAAACAACGAAATGAACTTCTACTTCTTTTTGAACTTCCATAAATTCCATTTTCATTCTACGCTCTAAATAAACTTGAACCACACCAGCAACTCCAAAGGCTACGGTCATTCCTATCATTCCTATATTAGACATCCAGAACGCCATTCTACCTCGTGTACTTTCGTATAATTTTCTACCAGTCATATTTGGTAAACTATAACTAATTATGGCAAGCACTATCATTGCATATGCGCCCCAAAATGCGAGATGGCCGTGCATTGCTGTCACTAATGTTCCGTGTGTATAAAGATTGGTTTGTGGTAAAGTATGTGCAAATCCTAGAAGTCCAGCACCTATAAATGACACAATAGCAGCACCAAGCGTCCAAAATAATGCTAATTTATTAGGATGCTTCTTCTCTCCTTTTCTATACATATTTACTGCAAATAATGCCATTGCTAAGAACGCTAAAGGCTCTAGAGCAGAGAAAATACCACCAACAATTAACCAAATTTTATTCACACCAATATAATAATAGTGATGACCTGTTCCTAAAACTCCTGATAAGAATGTCAATCCAACAATTACATACAACCATTTTTCGATAACTTCTCTATCAACACCAGTTAGTTTGATTAATAAGAATGATAGAATACCTCCCATAATCAATTCCCAAACACCTTCAACCCATAGGTGTACAACCCACCATCTGAAAAAGGAATCCATTACTTGACTATCAAATGGAAGCATTCCAGGCAAATACAATAAAGCTGCAAAAAGCAATCCCATTGAAAGTACTAAAGCCGTTGTTGTTCTACGCTTTCCTTTAAATAGAGTCGTTAAAATAAGTCCTAAAAACAAAAGGACATTCACGACTACCAAATAATCTAAAGGTCGCGGAATCTCTAAAAATTTACGTCCTTCCCAGTAATTAAAATGAAACCCTATAATAGAGATAACACCCACTACCGCTAAACTAATCAATTGTACATATGCCAGTTTCACACTTACCAATTCGCGTTGTGCTTCTTCTGGTATAATGTAATACGCAGCTCCCATAAAACCTGACAACAGCCACACTACTAATAGGTTAGTATGTACAGCTCTGGCTGTATTAAAAGGAATTACATCATGAAGAACATCAAATCCAGCATGCGCAAATCCCATTATAAAACCATATATAATTTGAAGTCCAAACAACAACATTGAAAGGGCAAAAAACCAATATGCTACTTTTTGTGATTTATATTTCATAATTTTTTGTTTAGTTTTTATCTTTTGCTAGTGGTGATACAACCGTATCAAATCCGTTTAAATCAACATCATCAATCCAGTCAAAAAAGGCTATTAAATCTTCAGCTTCTTCTTGTGAAAATCCATAGGCCACCATTTTTCTACCGTTTGGTGCCCAATCTACAGGCGTCATTAAGACAGCTTTGATGTAACCTTTACCTCTACGATCTATCACTTTAGTTAATTCGGGAGCATAATAAGCGCCTTCCCCCAATAGTGTATGACATCCCATACAATTGTTAGTTTCCCATAATTCTTTTCCTCTTACTACGGATTCTGTAATAGCTTCATAATTTGACTGGTCTTGAGGTTTACCAAAAGAGTAAACTGTTAAACCAATAAATATTAAAAAAGTAACTACAGTTCCCCCTAGAAAAAAGGCTCGTGCTTGTTTTTTTGATAACATATAATATAGTTTTGATTAATATTCGTTTTTAATTTGTTAGTTCTAGAATGGTTTTTACGGTTTCTTTATTATTCACGCCTAAACCTTCTTGTTGATGCATTAATTCCCCTTTAGAATTGAATACACTTATAATATTTGAATGTGAAAAATCTAAGGGTGAAATTTGCTTGTACTTTACAGCCAACACATTGGCAAACTCTCTGACACCACTTACCGTTCCTTGTAAAAATGTCCATTGCTCCCCATCCATAAAATTTTCTTTTGCAAATGCTTTTAATCGTTTTGGAGTATCTGTTTCAGGATCTATACTAACTAGAACAAAATTTAAGTCTTCAAGGTTTGCTTTTGGAATCTGAGCTTCAATATTTCTCATATCTGCCACCAGTCTTGGACACGCAGCTTTACAAGTTGTATAAATCATAACCATGACCAAAGTTTCACCTTTTAAGTCTTCCAATTGAATAACTTTACCTTCTTCAGTATTCCAATTAGTGGTTAAATTGAAAATGGATTCATCGGAAATTTCATGATTATTTGAGATCTGTTTTTTTTGATTTGATATGACTAAAATATCCATATTACAAACAGGGCAACTCCCTTCTTTTTCATAAGTCTTATCTCCTTCACATTTCATTGGACATTGATACACTGCTGCTTCATCACCAGTAATATCTGACGTATCATCTTTGCAAGATGAAAATGAAAAAATGACTAAGAGTGAACATACAATCGTAATTAATTGTTTCATGATTATTGATTTATATTTTTAACGCATCTAAATCCTAAATTCTTCATTGCGTATTTTGCTTTGAGGCTTCCTCTTGTAGCATATCTCATAAACGCTGCATAATTCATTAAATCGGTTGCGCCAATTGCGGCGCTACCACAGAATAAATTACTGTCATTATCAACATCTTTTCGAGACTCTCCTGAAATCATTACGGAGTTAAAATCGGAGGTCCATTCCCAAACTAAACCATGCAAATCGTAAACATTCCAATAGTTTTTAAAGGTTGATCCAATCTCATTATTGAATGTTCTAGGTTTTTCATACCAACCCAAAATATATGCATTGTAGGTTTCCAATTGTCTCGCATCAGGAAGATCCTTATTTGCCATGGCAGCGTACTCCCATTCATCTACAGTAGGTAATCGTTTACCTTGACATTCACAATAATCATTTGCCGCAAACCATGATATATTGGTAATTGGCGCTAACATTTCTTGTTGATTACCTAGTTCGATATCAGATGTCCATGTACTTAAATAATTAGCATCGGCAAATATTTTTTTAACTTGAGAACGTTTCCACTTTGGGTACTTTTTTACAAATTCTAAATAGTCTTGATTTGTCACTGGATATACATCCATTTGAAAATCTGTAATTGTGACCATTAAAGAATCTCTTCCGTATAGTGGGATATAAGTTCCTCCTTTGATAGGAACCATTTTAGATTGACAATTTGCCAAGTTAGTCCACACAAATAGTATGCAAATTGTCAATCTTAAAATAGGCTTCATAGTGCTATTAATTAATGTCCACTTTTTACTTGATCTACTTGACTCTTAGTAACGTTTGTTTTATTATTACCCCATGAGTTATAGATGTATGTCATTACATCTGCAATTTCATCATTACTTATGGCTTGTCTGGTCATTACACTGTTATACGTTTCACCATTAACGGTAATTTCACCTGTTTTTCCTTTAAGTACAATTTCGATGGCACGATTTACATTTGCATTTAAGTAATCGGATTTTGCAAGCGGCGGAAACGCGTTCGGTATTCCTTGTCCTTCTGCTTGGTGACATGCAAAACATGTTTTCATATAAACTTGTTTACCAGATTCCATTTTTTCGGCTAAAGTTTTAGATACAGCAACTGTTGGCTTTTTGTCATTTCCGTTTGGCATTACTTGAATTCCGCCACCTTCAGGATTATAAATCCCTTCTTGAACAATACCAGAATAAATTTTCTTATTTTCTTCTCCTTCTACTTTCAACATACCTAAAGCTCCTTTATTAAAAGCTCTAAAAATTGAGTGATCCACTAAAATAAATGTTCCAGGTACATCTACTCTGAATTCAACAATAGCGGCTCCACCTGCAGGAACTAATGTTGTTTGAACATTCTCATTGATTAAGTCGCCTCCTTCAACATAAACTTTATCAAATATTTCACCAATTACGTGAAATGAAGACACTAAGTTTGGTCCACCATTACCAATGTATAAACGAACCGTTTCACCCACATTAGCTGTAATAGCGTTATCACCAGTTAATGCACCCACACTTCCATTAAAGACAACATAATCAGCATCCTCATCTACGGCCTTTTGCATATCAAAAGGTTGCAATCCTGGATCACCATTTTCACCTTTAGTATAAAAATCTCCTTGCATGATGTAATACTCTTTATCCACTTTAGGCAAACCTCCTTCAGGTTCAACTAGAATCAATCCATACATACCATTAGCAATATGCATCCCAACAGGAGCGGTTGCACAGTGATATACATATAACCCAGGGTTTATAGTTTTAAAATTGAACTTCTTTTCATGACCAGGAGCTACAAAAGAAGAGGTTGCTCCTCCTCCAGGACCAGTTACTGCATGCAAATCTATATTATGTGGTAATTTATTATCTGGATGATTAGATAATGTGAATTCCACTTCATCTCCAACTCTAGTTCTAATAAAACTCCCAGGTACCGAACCACCAAAAGTCCAGTAATTGTAAGTCGTTCCATCCGTCATGGTTCCTTCTTGTTCAAGAATTTCCATATTAACAATGAGCTTTTTAGCCTTTCTACGCCCAACTGGAGTTGGAACATTTGGCGGTGAAGTTAATTCCGCAGTCATTTCTTTACTTACAGGAATATCTGCAGCATTTGCCTGAGTTTTTTTTTCATTATCAATACAAGAGGTTAGGAACAACGCTAGTACTGTTAACAAACTCATAATAATAGTTGTTTGTTTTCTGTTTTGGATCATAATGTATTAGTTGTTTGATTATTTAATAAGGATAAAAATGTCTTTTATTTTATTTAGTCAAAAGTAAATTTTAACATTTTCCTAAAACATGACTTTTGTCATAAATAGCATTTAGTCCACAAAACTTTATTTATATTTAAAAAAACATATTTACAATGAATTATTCGCAAAAAATGCTTCGTGATGATGCGCTTAAAGGCAAGACAATAGTCGTTACAGGAGGTGGAAGTGGTCTGGGGAAAGCGATGACCAAATACTTTTTAGAATTAGGTGCTTTAGTAGTCATAACTTCAAGAAATTTAGAAAAACTAAAAACTACTGCAAAGGAACTAGAGGCGGAAACAGGAGGAAGATGTCTACCTCTGCAATGTGATGTAAGGCATTACGATCAAGTTGAAGCAATGCATAAACAAGTTATTGACCAATTTGAGACTGTAGATATTCTACTTAACAACGCAGCTGGTAATTTTATTTCTCCAACGGAACGCTTATCGTCCAATGCCTTTGATACAATTATAGATATTGTTTTAAAAGGGACTAAAAATTGCACTTTAGTTTTTGGTAAACATTGGATTGACACAAAACAAAAAAACACGACTGTTTTAAATATTGTAACCACATACGCTTGGACTGGCTCGGGCTATGTTGTTCCCAGTGCTTCTGCAAAAGCTGGCGTTTTAGCTATGACGCGAAGCCTTGCAGTAGAATGGGCAAAATATGGTATGCGATTCAACGCAATTGCCCCTGGTCCATTCCCTACTAAAGGCGCTTGGGATAGATTACTCCCAGGCAATTTAAAAGACAAATTTGATATGGCTAAAAAGGTGCCATTAAAACGGGTTGGCGAACATCAAGAATTAGCAAATTTAGCCGCATATTTAGTGTCAGATTTCTCAAGTTATGTAAATGGTGAAGTGATTACCATTGACGGAGGAGAATGGTTAAAAGGCGCTGGAGAGTTCAATTTATTAGAAGATATCCCTCAAGAGATGTGGGATCAACTTGAGCAACTGATTAGAGCCAAGAAAAACAAGTCATAACGGCTTTAAAAAAAAACCTTTAATTATTGCAGTTTTACCAATCTATTGTTAACAAGTTACATTTTTTATACTCACAAATAATTGTATTTTTACCGTTATAAAAACCAAATCATTTAATGGGTAAAATCATTGCAATTGCCAATCAAAAGGGAGGTGTCGGCAAAACGACCACTTCAGTTAACTTAGCTGCTTCTTTAGGCGTTTTAGAAAAAAAAGTATTACTCATTGATGCGGATCCACAAGCTAACGCTTCTTCAGGTTTAGGCATAGATGTCAACGCAGTAGAAATTGGCTCCTATCAGTTATTAGAACATACAAGTTCTGTAGAAGAATGTATTGTTAAAACGTCTGCACCAAATGTTGACATTGTACCTGCACATATTGATTTGGTTGCAATAGAAATTGAATTGGTTGATAAGGAAGACCGTGAATACATGCTAAAACAAGCAGTATCACATTTAAAAGCATCTTATGATTACATTTTAATTGACTGTGCACCTTCTCTTGGTTTATTAACCTTAAATGCGCTTACAGCGGCAGATTCGGTGATTATACCTATTCAGTGCGAATATTTTGCTTTAGAAGGTTTAGGCAAATTATTAAACACCATAAAAAGTGTTCAAAAAATACACAATACCAGTTTAGACATAGAGGGTCTGTTACTTACCATGTTTGATTCAAGGTTACGACTTTCAAATCAGGTGGTCGAAGAGGTTCAAAAACATTTTAGTGATATGGTTTTTCAAACAATTATACAACGTAACGTTCGTTTAGGAGAAGCACCTAGTTATGGAGAAAGTATTATTAATTATGATGTAAGTAGCAAAGGGGCTTCAAATTATTTAAGTTTAGCAAAGGAAATTATCAAAAAAAATGAGATCTAATGGCGAAGGCAACAAAAAAACAAGCTTTAGGTAGAGGATTATCTGCGCTTCTAAAAGATCCTTCAAACGACATCAAATCTGTACAAGATAAAAACGCTGATAAAGTTATAGGTAACATTGTTGAATTAGAGTTGGAATTAATAGAAATCAACCCATTTCAGCCAAGGACAAGTTTCAATGAAGAAATGTTACATGAATTGGCATCTTCAATAAAAGAATTAGGCGTCATTCAACCTATAACAGTGAGAAAACTGGAATTTAATAAATTTCAATTGGTTTCTGGTGAACGTCGCTATAGAGCTTCTAAATTATTAGGATTAAAAACTATTCCAGCATACATACGTATTGCAAACGACCAAGAATCATTAGAAATGGCCTTGGTTGAAAATATCCAACGTCAAGATTTAGATCCTATAGAAATTGCATTGTCTTATCAGCGATTAATAGACGAAATTAATCTTACACAAGAACAAATGAGTGAACGCGTTGGAAAAAAGCGTTCTACAATTGCTAATTATTTAAGGCTACTGAAGCTAGATCCCATCATTCAAACTGGAATACGAGATGGTTTCATTTCTATGGGGCATGGCCGAGCGATCATAACAATTGAAGATCAAAATATTCAACTAGATATTTATGAAAAAATTATTACTAATAAATTATCTGTTCGAGATACTGAAGCTCTAGTTAGAAATTATCAAACCGATCAATCAACTTCGATTCCTTCAAAAAAAGAGGAGTTACCAAAATATATTAAAAAGGGAGTCAGAGAGTTTTCAGAATACTTTGGCCACAAAATAAGCGTTAATGTTTCTAAGAATGGGAAAGGAAAAATAACAATTCCTTTTCATTCGGAAGAAGACTTTAATCGTATTAAAAAACTTGTTCAACGTGCTAAGTAAGCAACTCCATATCACCTTATTTATTTCTTTGATTTGCAGTATTTGTTTTTCCCAAAAAACTAATGATGATGATCAAGTAGAAACTGATTTACTTGTAATACAAGACAGTATTGCAAGACCACCAATAGATCCTTTATCACCATCTAAAGCTGCTTTTTATTCTGCAGTTTTACCTGGACTAGGGCAAGCTTACAATAAAAAATATTGGAAAATACCACTTGTATATGCAGCTATTGGAATACCTGTCTATTTTTACATTGATAACAACAAAGAATACAAGCGATATAGAAATGCATATAAACGTCGATTGGCTGGTTTTACTGATGATGAATTTTATGGAACAGATCAAAATGGCAATCCATTGGCAACACCGAGAATTTCTGATGATGGCCTTATTAATGCTCAAGAAACCCTAAGAAGAAATAAAGAATTATCTCTTTTAATCGCAATTGGAGGGTATGTTCTTAATATTATTGATGCTAATGTAGATGCGCATTTATTACAATACAATGTAGATGAGAATCTCGCCATTAGACCTCATTTTAAATATGACGAACAAGAAAACGCTGCAAACCTAGGGTTAACCTTAAACTTTAATTTTTAATTATGAAAATTGCATTGCTTGGTTATGGGAAAATGGGGAAAGTGATAGAGAATATTGCGCTTCAAAGACATCATGAAATCGTACTTAAAGTAACTAGCAAAGACAATGCTATTAATTTATCTGATGTTGATGTTGCGATTGATTTCAGTATACCAACTATGGCTGCCTCAAATATTACGAGTTGTCTATTGGCGGATGTTCCTGTTATTTCAGGTACAACCGGATGGCTTGACCAATATGATCATGTTGTGGAATTATGCAAAGAGAAAGACGGCGGTTTTTTATACGCCTCTAACTTTAGCATTGGCGTCAACATATTTTTTGAAATAAATAAAACACTTTCAAAATTAATGAAGGGTCTTCCACAATATAAAACTAGTATTGAGGAAATTCATCACACACAAAAAATGGACGCTCCAAGTGGAACCGCTATTTCTTTAGCAGAAGACATTATCAAAAACTCGGAATACACGAATTGGTCTAAAGGTATTCCAATGCCTGATGAACTCGGCATTACAGCTAAACGAATTGATGATGTGCCTGGGACTCATGAAATCAAATATCAATCACAAGTGGATACTATTCAAATAAAACACACTGCTCACAATAGAGAAGGATTTGCCTTTGGTGCTGTCATTGCGGCAGAATGGATCCTTGGTAAAAAAGGTGTATTTTCGATGAAAGATGTGTTAAACATAGGTTAATAAATACAATAAATGTAACGTTTGAACGCAAATTTCAACTTACATAAAAGATAAAAAAAATTCAATTATGACATTAATGCAATGGTTTATATTTTTCTTAGCAATTCAGGTTTTACACGGACTTAGCACATGGAAACTTTATGCAAAAGCCGGACGACAACCTTGGGAGGCTTTTGTGCCTATATATAATGCAGTTGTACTTATGAAAATTATAAATCGTCCTAAATGGTGGACTATTTTGTTATTTGTGCCTATTGTAAATTTGATACTATTTCCAGTAATCTGGGTAGAGACGGCTCGAAGTTTTGGAAAGAATTCAACCATGGATACTCTCCTTGCAATTGTCACTTTAGGGTTTTACAATGTTTATCTTAATTACGCCACTGATGTCAAATACATTGAAGGCAGAAGTTTGCATCCGAAATCTGAATTTGGTGATTGGGTAAGTTCAATTCTGTTTGCTATTGTAGCCGCAACGTTGGTACATACTTATTTCATGCAGCCTTTTACCATTCCAACGTCTTCTTTAGAAAAGACCCTATTAGTTGGTGATTTTCTATTGGTAAGTAAAATTCATTATGGCGCTCGAACGCCTATGACAACAATTGGAGCACCAATGGTCCATGACACAATACCAGTTGCAAAGGTTAAATCATATGTGCCTAATTTTGAATTACCTTATTTTAGAATACCAGGTTTTGAGTCCATTGAACAAAACGATATAGTCGTTTTTAATTGGCCTGTTGATACCTTATACAACATGTATAAACCTGCTGACAAAAGCTATTACAAGCCTATTGATAAACGTACAAATTATGTCAAGCGCTGTGTAGCAAACCCAGGGGATTCATTAGAAGTAAGAGATGGTTATGTCTATATTAATGGCAAGCAAAATGCGCTTCCAGATCGTGCAAAAGTGCAATTTTCTTATGAAATTTCATTCAAAAGAAATATTCAGCCAAATAACATTTACGCTTTATTGAATCGCTATGATATTACAGATGGACTAGGTTATGGTTCTACACGAGATTCGTATTTAATTCCAGCAGCAACAGATGACGCTATTAATCGTTTAAAAAACCATCCAGATGTTGCAAATATTGTGGTTTTAAAAGATTCACTGAACCGTAGAGATCCTAGTATTTTTCCAAGACATGAACAGTATTCTTGGAATAACGATTTCTTCGGGCCACTTTACATTCCTGAAGCTGGAAAAACTGTTGCTTTAAACCTTGAAGTTTTACCGCTTTACAAGCGAATTATAAGTGTGTATGAAGGACACAACTTACAAGTTAATGGAACTGAAATTAGCATTGATGGAAAGGTTGTCTCGGAATACACGTTTAAACAAGACTACTACTGGATGATGGGTGATAATCGTCACAATTCGTTAGATTCTAGATCTTGGGGATTTGTTCCGTTTGATCATGTTGTTGGAAAGCCTGTATTTGTATGGATGAGTTGGGACACAAATGGTAAAGGATTTAGTAAAATTCGTTGGGAACGTTTGTTTACCACGGTTGGAGGAAGCGGAAAACCTGTTTCATATCTCATTCCATTTTTTGTAGTTCTATTTGGGTGGATCGGCTTTAGCAAATGGAGAAAGCGTAAATCAGCAAATAGCTAGCGTTTAAATTTGATGTTTATATAAGTCATGGATATTCTCATACATCCTTCCTACTTCCCTAGTATTGCTTCGTTTGTTGCGATCATAAATGCGAAGCGAACGACTTTTGAACGCTGTGATAATTATCAAAAACAAACCTATAGAAATCGTGCCTTCATTTATGGTGCAAATGGCAGATTGTCTTTAACTGTTCCTGTTGTTTATTCTCAAAATAACCGACAGCTTTATAAAAACATACGTATATCTGATACGACAAATTGGCAAGATCTTCACTGGAAATCCATTCAAATAGCCTATAGCAGTTCTCCCTTTTTCGAATTCTATGAAGATGATCTCAAGCCTTTATTTACTATGAAATTTGAAACTCTTTTAGATTTTAACATGGCTTGCTTAGAAGTCATTTATGATTGCTTGCAAATTCCTTTTGAAATCAAGACTACTGAAGATTTTGAAAAAAACCCAAAAGACAAAGTCGATTATAGATACTTAGTAGAAAGCAGAAAAGAAAAACCAGAATCTTTTGCGAGCTATGTCCAAGTATTTGATGACAAACATGGATTTCTATCCAATTTAAGCATCTTAGATCTCATATGTAATGAAGGCCCGAATGCCTTACTATATCTCGAATCTCAAAATTTGACACCTTAATGTTTCAATCAATAATTCATTATGGAATTCATTTTGGTCTACCATTAATTATTGCTTTGTTTTTTTTTAAATCCCGATGGAAGTATGCCTATTTTATTATGATTCTAGGTTTACTAATTGACGTTGACCATGTATTAGCAAATCCAATATTTGATCCAAACAGATGTAGTATCAATTTTCATCCACTACATTCCTATTACGCAATTGCGGGTTATATTTTAATGCTATCAATAAAGAAATTGAGATTGTTAGGAATCGGGTTACTCGTGCATATTATTGCGGACCTCAGTGATTGCTGGCTAATGTAATTTTACTTTAGCTAGAATTGGATAATGATCAGAAAATTGTACATCATAGGTCTTAAAACTATTGATATCAAAACTACCGTCAACAAGAATAAAATCTATTCGAACGGGAAAGAATTTGAAATTAAAAGTACGACCAAAGCCATTACCTGCTTCAACAAAAGCATCTTGCAAATCGCCTCTAACCTCCTTATACACATACGAATACGCCGTATTATTAAAATCGCCACAAATAATCATTTTATAAGGACTTTGGGCTTTATGCTTTAAGAATTGTTCCGTTTGAGATTGTTGAATTTTAAAAGTTGTACTCACTCGATTTGATAAGTTTTCCGAAGTTTCATTCGATAATTTTTCAACAGAAGGATCTATTCTTAAAGATTCTAAATGCACATTGTAAATTCTAATGGTATCACTCCCTTTAACAACATCTGCATAAATCGCATTATTAGAGGTATTCGGGAATTCTATGGAACCCGAATTTACAATTGGAAATTTTGAAAAAATCGCTTGTCCATTTTTTACTTTATTTCCTGATAATTTTTCATATTTAAAATACTCTTTAAATTTAATCGTCTCATCTGGATGGTACTCTTGAATACTTAAAATATCAGGATTCTTATCTAAGATAAAATCAACTAATTTTTGCTTTATTGAGGCATCAGGTATCCATTCAAATAAATTAAATAAACGCACATTATAATTCATTATGGATATGTTTTCGGAGGTATCCACTTTTTTTGAAGATGAAAACTTATATAATGAAAACATATGACTATATCCAAGTCCTAAGACCATTAAAGACAATAGTAATTGCTTTTTAACTTTCAATAACCAATACAAAACAAAGAGAATATTGAAAATGATTAACAGAGGTACTGCAAGGCTTAACATTGACAAAAACGCAAAACTCTTAGGAGACACATAGGGTAAAATATACGACAACAACAACATAGTAGCAGCAATGGAATTTACCAAAAACACTACTTTATCTATTAGGTTGAGTCGCTTCATATAGTTTAATCTTTGCCAGCCTTAAAAAGAAAAGTCTTCTCCTCTGCATTCAGACTTTCGTAGCCACTTTTACTGATTTTATCGAGAATAAGGTCAATTTTCTTTTGATTATTAAACTCATCAAACTTCGTTTTATTATGACCAACAAAAGGTTTCTTTTTCTTTTTATGTACTGTTCTTAATGGCGATTTCGTTTTAAATAAATTTGCAATAGCATCCGTAAATCGTTGAAATCCTGCGCCAATATCGGTTCCTTTTTGAAGTTGCGAAGCATACAAATACCCAAGTAAACTTCCTCCTAAATGCGCCACATTTCCGCCTGCATTTATACTAAATAATCCCAATACATCTAAAACTACAATCGCAAGTCCTATATGCCACAACTTAATAGTAATAGCAAAAAATCGTGCCTCCTTATTTGGCATGTATGTACACACAAAAATAAGTAAAGCTCTCACACCTGCCGAAGCACCAACTAAGGGCCCTATATGATTCACTATCTTATTCGGAAGTACATTAAACACTAGTAAAAATGAAAGGCCTCCAATAATAATCCCTAAAAAATAAATACTCAATGAACGCTTAGTATCAATTAAATTTAAAAGCAATCGTGACACAAAATAAAGTACCAAAAGGTTAAATAAAATATGGATAAAACCATAATGTGCAAATCCATAGGTAAGGATTGTCCATGGTTTAGCGATAAAATCAAAAAAATCTTTAGGCAATTCTAACCAGCTTAAGGCGCTGGCTGTTTTATTCGCTTTCCCAATTATTAGACCTATAAGAAATACTGCTATATTAAGGCCAATTATTTTTTCGAATGCGTTTAGGCGATTCAGTTTATCTTTTATATCGTATCCAAGAGAGGTCATAAATCCCAACGGTTTTTATTAAACTGTGTTTTTCGCCAGTACCACATTATAAATGCACCAATCAAAGCGCCTCCAACATGGGCCATATAAGCCGTATTGCTCGGACTAAAGAAGGATTGACCTGTTAGTGCTGAAACAACATCCAAAATAATTATACCTGGTATAAAGTACTTCGCTTTTATTGGTATAGGCAAAAAGATAAGCATCAATTTAGCTTCTGGATTCATCATTCCAAAGGCAGCCAATATACCCATGATACATCCAGACGCTCCAACCATTGAGGCATTATAAATTGGAAATGCTTCCTTAAGCTTTGAAAATTGAATTTCGTTTATGCCACTAATTGTCTCATTAGAGGTAAACATTTGTACGATTTGATTGTCGGTTAAGCCAGTACTAATCAAATCAGAATGCAAAGGCAAATAATTAAAATAGTAATATCCAAGTTGGAACAAAACCGCTCCTAAACCTGCAGATATATAAATAAATAGGAACTTCTTACTTCCTAATTGTTGCTCTACGGAAGTTCCAAACATCCATAAGGCAAACATATTAAATATTATATGCATGGCACCACCATGCATAAACATATGCGTAATAACCTGCCATGGCTGAAACAATTCATTTTGAGGGAAATATAGCGCAAACCATCTATAAAACGACTCCCCATTACCGATAGCTAGCGTTCCAATAAACATCACAACATTGATAATAATCAAATGTTTAACAGTATCTGTAATACCTCTCATCATAAGCTTCTAGTTACATAAATTTTTTATCCATATCGGCAACGCTCATTGTTATAAATGTTGTGCGATTGGTTGGTGACACTGCAGATTCTTTACAAGCGAATAAACTATTTACCAAGTGCTCTTGCTCTAGTTTTGACAAAGACTGACCATTTTTTATAGCCATACTTTTGGCCATAGATTTTGCTAATAAATCAGTGGCACTAAAATGACTATCTGGAATTTCTTGTTGCACATCAGCAATAAGTTGCTGTAAAATATTTGATATTTCATTCTCAGACACATTTATGGGAGTCCCCATAATTTCAACGGAATCATTTTCGATTTTCGAAAATACGAATCCCGTAGATTCTAAATCCGTTTTTAATTGCTGTAAGATTGGCAATTCAGTTGCTGTAAATTCCAGTTTAAAAGGAAATAGCAATTGCTGGCTTATGCCCTCCTTTACAGTTAAGCTTTTTAGAAGACTCTCATACAAAACACGTTGATGCGCTCTATGCTGATCAATAAGCAGCATTCCAGACTTGATAGTGCTCACTATATATTTATTGTGTAGTTGGTAGGTGGTCTGAGACGTCTCTGATTGTGTATCTCCCGAAAATATAGATTCTGTTTGATGATCACTTTCAAATTCCATTTCACTGAAGTCCTTAAGATCTCGTGTTCCTTTGGACTCCATTCCAACATACAAACTTTCCCATGGCGCACTTTCTTTTTTATAACTAACCGAAGAAAATACTTTTGCTGACTTCTCGTCACTAAAGGGATTAAAATCGCGATTGACTTCAACAAATGGCGTTGAAGCGTTCTTATCTTTATAATTATAGGGTGTGTCCAAATTCGTATCCCTTTCAAAATCTAAAACAGGCGCAATATTAAACTGACCTAAACTATGCTTAACTGAAGATCTTAATATGGCGTAAAGCGTATGCTCATCCTCGAATTTGATTTCAGTTTTTGTGGGATGTATATTAATATCAATTGATTTAGGGTCGACTGTTAAGTTTAAAAAATAACTTGGATGACAGCCATCTTTCATTAAACCTTCAAATGCAGCATTTATTGCATGATTGAGATACGGACTTTTAATAAATCGATGGTTGACAAAAAAGAATTGTTCAGATTTTGTTTTTTTAGCAAATTCTGGTTTCCCAACAAAACCTGAAATCTTCAACACTTCAGTTTCTTCATCAACTGGTACTAATTTCTCATTGGTTCTACCTCCAAAAATATTAACAACACGTTGTCTATAATTACTTTCAGGAAGATTAAAAGATTCACTTCCGTTATGATACATAATGAAAGCAATATTTGGATGCGCTAATGACACGCGATGAAATTCATCAATGATATGTCGTAGTTCAACCGTATTCGATTTTAGAAAATTACGTCTTGCTGGAATATTAAAAAATAAATTTTTAACAGCAATAGAAGTGCCTTCAGGAGTAACAACAAACTCTTGAGAGCTTACTTCACTTCCCTCAATTGTGATTTGAGTTCCAAGCTCATCTTGAGGCTGCTTCGTTTTTAGCTCAATATGTGCAATGGCTGCGATACTCGCCAAGGCTTCTCCACGAAATCCTTTAGTATGCAAACTAAATAAATCTTCTGCAGATCGTATTTTTGAAGTGGCATGCCGTTCAAAACTCAATCTTGCATCAGTAGCACTCATCCCTTTTCCATTGTCAATAACTTGGATTAAGGTTTTCCCAGCTTCTTTAACAATTAACTTAATTGCCGTTGCTTCAGCATCAATAGCATTCTCCATTAATTCTTTAACTACTGAAGCTGGTCGTTGTACGACTTCACCTGCAGCAATTTGATTAGCGACGTGATCTGGTAAAAGTTGAATGATGTCTGCCATTAGCGTTTTGAAAAGAAAATAGACAAATCGAAGTCAATTATAAAAAGGAAAACTATAATTAAAACAGCAATAATAATTAAAACACGTTTATTTGCGCCACCTTCATCTGCAACATACTTATAATCATCGACGGCATTATTAAACTTCGTTTTGAGCCCTTTATTACTACCTACAGTTTTGCGATGATCGTCAAACTTATGTTTTAATTCAAACGGGCTGCCTTCACCTTGATAGTAACGCGGTGTGTAATCGTATTTTTTATTTTTACGTGATCCAAAAATTCCCATAATCTATTTTTATTCGTAACGACTTAAAATATATAGTACTATTAGAATAGCTATCAAAAACAAGACCAGAAATGGTAATGTTGCAAATGGATTCGTCTTTCGCTTATTTAAAGACTTAGCGTCTTTCCATTGCGATTCTAAACTTTTGGTATCGTCAGTCTCATTTTCCTTTAAATGACGAGGTGTATATGTGAATCGTTTGTTTTTACGTTGTTTAAATAAATTCACTAAAACGAAGTCTTTGTTACATTTCAAATGTACTTAAAATACAAAGAAATATAGCTTTTGAATTGCTAAAAATTGTTAACAAATTAAAGCGAATAGTATCCGTAAAATTAGGCGTTTTCTCGAAGTGATGCCATCTTAATTGCGGCAACAGCTGCCTCTACACCTTTATTTCCATACGTTCCTCCTGACCGCTCTATGCCTTGTTGCATCGTGTTATCAGTAAGCACACAAAATATAACTGGTGTGTCCGTATTTATATTTAAGTCTTTTATCCCTTGTGAAACAGCTTCACAAACGAAATCAAAATGTTTCGTCTCACCTTGAATGACACTGCCAATTGCAATGACGGCATCCACGTTTTGATCAATCATTTTTTTTGAACCATAAATCAATTCAAAACTCCCAGGAACATTCCAATGTACGATGTTCTTATCTAGAGCACCATTTTCTATTAGTGTATCATAAGCACCTTTAAAAAGACCATTTGTGATATTAGGATTCCATTCTGAAACAACAATCCCAAACCGAAAATTTTTCGCGCTTGGGATTGTGTTTTTATCGTAATCTGATAAATTTTGATTTTTAGTTGCCATATTACATACTCGCTTCGGCTTTACCAATAAATACATCTATATCTACAGCTTCATTTGAGCTTGAATAATCGTTCTTAATACGATTGAAATAGTTTAATGCTTTATCAACTTTCCCTACTGTAAGCGCTGTGTTTCCAGCTTTAAATAGATACATTGGTGTTGTAAATTCATTCGATGATAATTTTACAGCTGATTCATAATACCCTAAAGCATCTTCTGGTTGATTCAATTGTACGAATGCATCAGCAATACCGCCTTTAGAGATTGCATTTAACATGACATCATCACTAGAGAAATCTTGTAAATGCGTAATTGCATTTGTATAATCCTTAAGGTTTAAGTAAGACATTCCTGCGTAGTAACTTGCCAAATTAGCAGCTGGTGTACCACCATATTCATTTATAATATCTAACATTCCGAATTTTCCTTCACCTCCATTTAAGGTTAAGGTATACAGGGAATCTTTTTCAGTTCCATTTACGGCTTGATCAAAATATTGCTGTGCTTTAAACATATCGTTCATTGCTACGCTTCCTTTAGGCTCTGCTACAAATTTATTATAACCTAAATATCCTAAAACGATTGCAGCAGCTAAACCAACAATTACAAAAATATATTTTTGATTCTTAACAGTCCACTCTTCAGCTCTCGATGCTTTTTCGTCTAAGGTATTAAATACCTCAGCTGTTGTTGAGTTTTCTTCTAGAGCATCTACCTTCTCAGATTTCGTTTTTGGTTTAAAACCTCTTTTCTTATAAGTTGCCATATATTGTCTATTTGTGCGCCGCAAAAATAAAATTTTTATTGGGATTTAAAAGGTAATTTATTTGTTATTTTTCAATAATTTGCACATCCTTTTCCGTATTGGACAACTAAAACACGAATTCTAGCTCAAGATTAATGACACTAAGTGGCCTAACATTGATTAACTATAAGAATTTTGAAAGTCAAGACTTTGAATTTGATAACAAGATTAATTGCTTTGTTGGATCCAATGGTGTTGGAAAAACAAATGTATTAGACGCTATCTATCATTTGGCGTTTGGAAAGAGCTATTTTAATCCTGTTGCTACTCAAAACATCAAGCATAATCAAGAGTTTTTTGTTGTTGATGGTGTTTTCGATAAAGATGATCGGTCGGAAAAAATTGTGGTTTCATTGAAACGCGGTCAAAAAAAAGTTATTAAACGCAACAATAAAGCCTATGAAAAATTTAGTGATCATATTGGTTTTATTCCATTAGTAATCATTTCGCCAGCAGATAGAGATTTAATCATTGAGGGTAGCGATACGAGACGTAAATTTATAGACAGTGTCATTTCTCAAAGTGACAAAACCTATTTATCCAATCTTATAAATTACAACAAAGTATTGTCGCAGCGTAATGCATTACTTAAATATTTCGCATTAAACAACACGTTTAATGCGTCAACATTAGAAATTTATAACGCGCAATTGGATACCTATGGCACTTTGATATTTGAAACGAGAGATCAATTTTTAAAGGCATTCATTCCTATTTTTAAAACACGTTATAAAGCCATAAGCAATGATAATGAATCTGTAAGTTTAAGTTACAAGAGTGATTTATACGAAGACAAATTGCAAACACTTTTAGAGAAATCTTTAACTAAAGACAAAGCCATCCATTATACGAGTGTTGGTATCCATAAGGATGATCTTAATTTGGAAATTGAACAGTATCCAATAAAAAAATTCGGAAGCCAAGGCCAGCAAAAATCATTTTTAATAGCTTTAAAATTGGCACAATTTGATTTTATAAAACAGCAAAGTGGTGTTGCTCCTATTTTATTGTTAGATGATATATTTGATAAATTAGACGAGCATCGTGTTGCCCAAATCATCAGTCTTGTAGACAACGAAGATTTTGGACAAATATTTATTAGTGATACACATGCGGAACGTACAGAAACCGTTGTAAAGCAGATTCACCAATCGTATAAAATATTTAAACTATGAAACGGTTTACTATCTCTGTGTTGATGCTTGTTTTTATGAGTTGCTATACTGATCCAGAAACTTATATTGAACATATAAATGGGTATTGGGAAATTGAAAAAGCAACCTTCTTTGATGGCAGTTCTCGGGATTACAATTACAATGCGACTATAGATTATATAAGTATTAATGATAGCCTAATAGGATTTAGAAAAAAAGTAAAACCCAATTTTAGTGGCACTTTTGAAACATCGCAAGATGTAGAACATATTAAAGTCAGTATTGAAAATGACAGTTTACATTTGTATTATAGCACCCCATTTTCAGAATGGAAAGAAACGGTTTTAAATGCAAGTGCAGACCAACTTACAATCATAAATAGCGCTAAAGCAATCTATACCTATAAACGATATCAACCCTTAGAATTAGACTAATGGCAAAACGAAACAATGAGAACCTAAAAATTAGCGATGTCTTAAAAGAGTTTGTAGATACCAATAAGCTACAAAAAGGATTAGACAAGGTTAATGTGCAAGACGCTTGGAAAAGCTTGATGGGTAATGGCGTCAACAATTATACGACGTCTGTCCATTTAGAACGTGAGACACTATACATTCAATTAAGTTCTAGCGTGCTTAGAGAAGAATTGAGCTATGGGAAAGATAAGATTATTGCGATGCTTAACGAGGCTTTAGGTAAAGCGGTCATTAAAAAAATAGTGCTTCGTTAATATATCGGTCATTTAGGACTGTTTAATATAAAAGTAGTTATCTGAAACGTCAAGTAGATTGTAATATGTCAAACTGAGCTTGCCTGTACTGAGCTTGTCTAGTGTCATATTGAGCCTGTCGAAATATGTTTACGTATCGATAATCGATAAAACTTCGACAAGCTCAGTTTGACACAAAAAAAAGAGACCACAAATTGTGGTCTCTTTTAATTTTAATTAATTATTAAATTAATAGGATACTATAAGTTGTTTCGTACTCACACCATTTCTAGTGGTTAATCGTACTACATAAACACCGTTTATGATATTATTTAAACTTACAGTTTGCTTCGCATTTCTTAGGTTACTGAAAGATTCTTGAACTAAGACCTTACCTGTATAATCTAATACTTCAAAAGTAACATCTTGTCCCATATAATCTTGAAGACCTAAGGTAACTTGATTCGATTTCGTAGGGTTAGGATATAGATCCCAATCTAACTTGATCTCATCATCAGTTGTAATTGCATCTGGACTCGCCATACGTGCACCACCTGATAAACAGAAATTAGTAGTTTCTGAAGATCCAAAATCGCCTCCTGAAGCAACTATATTACCAAATCCATCCGTTACACTATAAGATCCAGATCCATAAGTACAGCAAATACCATCTCCAAAAGAATCAGTAATTTCAAAATCATAACAACCACTACTACATAATGCCACAGTTTGAATAAAAGTAGTATCCCCACTAGACCCAGAACCAGAAGCTACTACATTATTATTTTCATCAGTAATAGTCCAAGCTGTTTCAGTTGGAAAATTATCATAATTAATTGATATCGTAACATTTTCATCACTTGAATCACAAGGTTCCGGTGGTAAATCACATGTTACATTTAATGTATATGCACCTGCATTAGAACTAAATCCAGTTACATAGATGTAATATGACTCACCTGCTACAGTATTAAATTCAAATTCAGATTGTAAACTAAAAGGATCTGATGCATCATCATCACCACCTAGACATACTAAATCACCACAAGAACCAGTAAACACTCCTATTTTTGTATCAAATGAAGATCCAAAAGTATCGGCTGTTGCAGTTATTACATCACCTGTACCAGTCAACACATGCCATACACCTGAAGCTGAACTTAAGGATGTACCACAAAAGTCTACGTCCTCAACATCGAAAAGCGACGTATCACCTGTTACTGTTTCATTACATGCAATTTCAACTGGAAAGAAGCAAAATTCTCCAGCAAGTGGAACACCTCTAGGTGGCTCAACTGCACAAGAAACATCATAAATATGAGCAGCAACTTTCACGTTCTTCTTAAGGTCAACTTTTTCACCTACAAAGACCCCTTCTAAAGTAGTAATTTCTCCATTAATACCTCCGCCATCAGCACTAAAGTTATTGCTAGCATACATATGTGCGTTTACGTCAGATCCTTTTTCGATGGAAATCATGTTGTCGACAAAGAATGTCACAGTATTCTGATCGGCATTAATTGTACCTCCTTCGGCTACTTGAAAATTCCTGTTAATCATTACATTAGTACATCCAATAAATTCTAGAGTAGCACCTTTCCTCATCTTCAGTTCATCGATATAAACATTAGGCTGAATAAATATAGCAGTACCACCTTCTTCTACTACAACATGTTTATAAACTGATTCAAGTAAATGAGTGGTTTCACCATTATTAACTGTTACACTTGGACTCGATCCACTTGAATACGCATTGTTTTCAAATGCTAAAAGCACTGGTGCAGCAGGAGCTAAAATTTCCGTAGCTACTGTACTACCATTGCTTATCGCAATTTGAGATGCTTCACCAAATGCAAGAATATGACTGTCTTGATCAACTTTAAGTTGCTGACCATCAGTCATAACGCCAACGCCACCAGATATTACATTTATATTATCACGTAAAGACATATCTTGTTCTGTACTAATAAGAACATAAGGTGTTGGACCACATTCAGCACTCAAGACAAAGTTTCCAGACGCGCTACCAAATCCACTTACATATACATAATATGTTACACCAGTTCTAGCAATAAATGTAGCTTCAGAGTGTAAATTACTATGAGTACAAGTTGCATCGTCGTCACCCGTTTCACAAACTAGGGCACCACATTCTCCTGTATACACATTAATTTTTGTATCAAAGTCAGTAGCTGCATTACACGTAGTAATTGTAACCTCTGTTTCATTACCTTCAAATGCATACCAAACACCACTATCTCCTGGAGATGTTCCACAAGTTGGTCCTTCACCAACATCTGTTGCTGCAGCATTAAATCCTTCAAGAGCATCACCACAAGCAAGTGGTAAGGCATCTGCACAAAGATCATTAGCGGGTGGTGGTGGTGGTGTGCCTAAACAAAATGTAACATCACCAATATCATTGTTACCCCAATCATATATTCTCAAATAGTATGTTGCACCTGCAGTTAAACCTTCAAAGGAATCTGAAGTACTAGTTGTACAATCTTCTTCAATTAAAGCTCCACAAGCACCACTATACAATTCAGCTTGAGTAGTTGAAAAGTCAGAAGCACTTCTGTTATAAATTAAAGTGGTTTGACTAGCTGGCATTACAAACGTGTACCAAATATCACCTCCACTATATGTAGCAGTTGCACAAGAAGCTTGAGTTACCCCAGAATCTGTTGTATCAGCATTAGTACCTGTTACATCTGGTCCGCATTCTTCAACTCCAACAGTAACAAGAGTAGCTCCTGGACATAAATCATATTCTGGTGGACATGTATTTGTAAATGTACCTATTGAAAAATTACAAAGAGACGTTGGTCCATCAAGATGTTGCATCGTTAGTTCGACGGAATCTCCATCATCGAAAGGTCCTATTGGGTAATTCCCTGGTGCAAATGGAGCTATTGGCCATTCACCTCCATTTGAATCAATTATTGTATTTCCCCAATTTGCAAAAGCAACGTCAACATTCACCGTAAACCCTTCTGATCCCGAAGTACAATTTGCACTAACTTCCGTATTAGCTATATCTGCCGGACCACAAGCTGGTGGACCTTGAATTTTTACGGTAACATCCATAAATGCCGCATAGCTTCCAGTCCAACATGGATCTGGATAAGCATAATCATGCCCCCCTATACGCATTCTATGATTTCCTACAGTTGCAGGATCAACAGGTATAATAAATTCTGCATTAACAGGGTCGTCTGTAGAGTTTGGTACTTCAAAAACCACTTCAGACTCATCAAATACAAAATCATCATTAAAATCAATCCAAATTCTCGTATAATAATCATAACTATGACTATAATCAATGACAACAGTTGAAGTCAATACTTGCGATAAATTCACTGAAGGAAGTGCAGTAAAATCCTCATAGCCCGTAGCCGCAAGACTAGGAAACACAGTACCTTCCACGGTAACACTCGTAAGTCCAGTGGAATCAATACTAGATGGATCAGGATCACAATAAGAAGGTGGACATGGAGCACAAGCAGTACCTCCACAATCAATATCTTCTTCATCTCCATTTTGAATACCATCGGTACAGGTTGGACCTGCTACACAAGTTGCAGTCAAGGTAAAGTCACCTGTAGTTGTACCAAACGTGCTATAATATGAAATATAAATATAGTATTGCGTCCCGTCTACGGAATCTAAGCTATAAGTCTCATCACCAGAACCTGCTGCATCTCTACAAGCAATATTAGTTAAACTACCACAAGAACCACTTGAAATAGACATTTCTAAATCTAAAGATATATTCTCTGCAACGAGATCATATGTATAAGCATTTCCGTCTCCAGTAAATGTGTACCATACACCATAATTACTCTGATTACATCCTCCTGTTTCAGTATTCGATCCTGTAGTCCCATCTGTAGTTGCACTAATAGTTTCACCGCAAGCAATTGGTTGCGCTGTTGCACAAGTTTCATTAGCAATCGGCTCTGGAGGAGCTGTCAAATTAGCATCCAAACAAAATTGCCCTGGACTATTAGGTGTAGGGTACGTTGAAATTTGAATATAATAAGTAGTTCCAATTGTCATTGGCGGTGTAACTAAAGATTCATTAGATGAAGAACTGGTTGCACTTGCAAAACAGGTTCCAGTTGTAGGACATCCGGCTGTAACTAATAATCCTGTCCAAGTGTTAGTAGCATTAAGATCTAATTGTAAAGCATCAGCCGTTGTTGCCGTATATTCAAAAATATAATCGTCTCCACCTGAATAAGATGAAGAACAAACATTATTGTCTGTACCATCAAACCCAGTTGGGTCACCAGAATTTGGTCCTCCGGAAGTACCTGAACAAGCAGTTCCTCCAATTGTTAATGGAGCGGCTGTAGCACAAGTCGAATTCTGACCATAGGACGACATCGAAATTAGGAAACACAGTATAGTTATCCCTCTAAAAAAATTGTTGATTTTTTTCATAATAAGAATTAATTAATTAGTAATTAGGTACATTCAATAATCTGGGGTAGGTTAAAATCCAAACTTGGGTTTACCACTAATAATAAAGTAAGTTAATCACTTATGAAGATGTAGATTTTCTTGGAGCGAATGCTAAATATAGAAAAATTTAACAATTCTGTTAACGATTCTAATAAATATTCGATGAACGGTTAAATAAATGTTAAACATCCCTGTTAATCGACAAAACATTGTCGTTTAGCGACCTAATTTAACAGGAAATTTCTTGGTATTACTCTTGAAATATAGTTATTTTAACATATGAATACAGGAACAGTAAAATTCTTCAATGATGCCAAAGGATTGATTTTATCACAGAAGACCCTTCAAACAAAGACCATTTTGTACACATCTCAGGATTAATTGACGAGATTCGCGAAGACGATACCGTTGAATTTGAGTTGGTAGAAGGTAACAAAGGATTAAACGCAGTACACGTCAAAGTAATTTAATAGATACACCTTTATTATAAAACAAAAAGCCACAACATGATGTTGTGGCTTTTTGTTATTTTGTGCTTAATCAGTAAAACAAAATACTTCATCGAATATAAATCTATTTCTATAAAAGCTTAACTATATTTAAGTTACAAATATAATATTATGTCTGAGTCAGATAGAGAGATATTGCTTTTAGAATACCAGGAAGTTTCCAGTAGCATGCGAACTTTTATGGGCTACCGATTGACTATACTTGGGTTTAGTATCACTATAATAGGCGTGCTTTTCAATCACTTAATTTCTTCAAATTTATATCAAAAATTTGCTTTAGAGGCTTGTCTTTTTTTCATTGTTTTCGCTCTCATTAAAACGATGAAATCCATAACAAGACATTTAATCATATTTGCTTGGCAATTAACTAAATTGGAGACCACTTTTAATCATAATGGGTATTGGACTAAATGGATGAAATATTTACCTAGTCATCCTCAAGATAGCAAGTCTAGAGTTATTTCTATGCTTTTGAGGATTTTAAATCTTATCGTCGTCATCTATATATTTGCGATGAATTCATGGCATTTTTACGAATCTCAAGACGAGGTTGAAGAACTGATTATACTTGTAACTACCATTGTGATTTTATTCGGATTTATCTTTAATTTTATTGAATTAAATACGAGCTTAAACCCCAAAGATTATCTGAAAGAAATGAAAATCGCTTGGGATGCATTAGATCACAAAAAAAAAGCAACCCATTAGGTTGCTTTTTTAATATATAATAGATTGTCATTGCGAGGATTACACGAAAGGAAGCAATGCTTCCTTGAGAGTACCTAGCGAAGCTAGCGACGTGGCAATCTCATTCTTTAAACAGATTGCTTCACGGTGTTCGCAATGACATCACTTCGTTTACCTGTAATAAGACTTAAAACATCTCTCTTCCTGAAAAATGGAACGCAGCTTCAATAGCAGCATTATCATCACTATCACTTCCATGTACAGCATTCTCTCCTATTGATGCAGCATACAATTTACGAATTGTACCTTCAGCAGCTTCAGCAGGATTTGTAGCTCCAATTAAGGTTCTAAAATCTTCAACAGCATTTTCTTTTTCTAAAACAGCAGCCACTATTGGTCCGCGTGTCATGTACTCAACTAACTCTCCATAAAATGGACGTTCGCTATGCACTTCATAAAATGCCTGAGCATCTGCAGTTGTCATTTGAGTTAACTTCATAGCTACGATACGAAATCCTGAAGCTGTAATTTTTTCCATAATTGCACCAATATTCCCTTTTTCAACAGAATCTGGTTTAAGCATTGTAAATGTTCTATTTGTTGCCATGTGTTTATTTTAATTTTTGGCAAAAGTAACGCATTTCTTCATAAAAACAATACAAACCATTATTAAAAAAGTGTATCTTCGCCTACTATGACAAAAGATGATATTCAGAACATTACCGCGCTTTTAAATAGCCCTCAAAACATTATTATAGTACCGCATAAAAATCCCGATGGAGATGCCATTGGATCGGCTTTAGGATTATTTCATTATTTAAAAAATTCGAATCGCCACGAGGTGAAAATTATAGCGCCTAATGATTATCCTGATTTTTTAAAATGGATGCCAGGCGAAGCCGATATATTAAAGTACGACTTAGAACCTAATATTTGTGATACCTTAATTAAGGAAGCAAGTATTATTTTTACTTTAGATTTTAATGCACTCAATAGAATTGGTGGCATGGAATTACCAGTATCTGAATCGACAGCAATTAAAGTCATGATCGATCATCATCAACAACCAGATGACTATGCAGATTTTATGTACTCAGATGTATCTATGTCGTCTACCTGTGAAATGGTGTACCATTTTATTGACATGCTAGGAGATACCGATGTCATTGAATCAGACATTGCAAGTTGTTTGTATGCTGGTATCATGACAGATACAGGATCGTTTAGATTCCCTTCCACTACGAGTACTACACATAATGTTATAGCGAAACTCATAGAAAAAGGAGCAAATAATTCTGAAATTCACAATAATATTCATGATACGAATAGCCATGATCGCTTGCGTTTATTGGGTTGTGCTTTACAAAATTTAAAAGTTTTACCAGATTTTCGAACGGCATATATAACATTAAGTCAAAACGAACTTAATCGCTTTAATTTTAAAAAGGGAGATACTGAAGGTATTGTAAATTATGCATTGTCGCTTCAAGGCATTCGATTTGCAGCAATATTTATTGAAAATCAAAAAGAAGGTATTGTTAAAATATCATTACGAAGTAAAGGCACGTTTTCTGTAAACGAATTTTCAAGAGCTCATTTTGGTGGTGGAGGCCATGTTAATGCAGCTGGTGGTAAGAGTGATTTAGACATGAAAGCCACAATTGAAAAATTTATTAGTATATTACCAAGCTATATTAATGCCCTAAATGATGAATAGATTAATTACAATAGCTCTAATAGTTTGCTGCTTTTTCGGCTGTAAATCTCCTGAAGCACGTATTCCAGTCTCAGTGAGTTCTGGATCTTTTATAGATGCTTCTGTAGAACGAAATAAGAAACTTTTCAAGAAAGAGCAACATCAAATTCAAACGATTATTGATGCCAATCCAGAGGTTGATTATTTTGCATCAGAAAGTGGATTTTGGTATTATTACAATACAAAGATTGAACAGGATTCTATTACTCCAAATTTTGGAGATATCGTAAACTTCAATTATACCGTAAAAGACTTTAATGATGTTGAAATTTATTCTATTGAAGAACTACAATCTCAAGATTATGCAATGGATCAAGAAGAATTGTTTACCGGATTACGTGAGGGCTTAAAACTTATGAAACCTGGCGAAACTATTACATTTTTATTCCCATCTCAAAAGGCTTATGGCTATTATGGCGATTCAAATAAAATTGGAGCAAACATTCCTTTAATATGTGAAGTGACCGTCAACACAATTACTCAAAACCAAAACGATTAATACAAATACATTACAATGAAATTGATTAGCAAAACACTACAACTCGCTTTACTATTTACTTTATTAACAGCGTCTACATCTTGCAAGGAAGAATATCCAGAATTAGAAGATGGATTATATGCAGAATTTGTTACTAATAAAGGAACAATGGTTGCAGAATTATTTTATGAGAAAGTCCCAGTTACAGTAGCTAACTTTGTGGCATTAGCTGAAGGAAATCATCCTATGGTAGATGAAGCGTTTAAGGACAAACGCTATTACGACGGATTAACATTTCATCGTGTTATGGATAAATTTATGATACAAGGTGGTGATCACACTGCAACAGGGTCTGGTAATCCAGGTTATAAATTTGATAATGAAGTGCTTCCTGAGTTAAAACATGATAAACCTGGTATTTTATCGATGGCCAATTCTGGTGGTATCGCAACAAATGGAAGTCAGTTTTTTATTATGGAAGTGCCTTATCCTAGTCTCGACGCCTATGATGTCAATAACAATTTGAAAAATTGTTCTGCGCCTAGAGTAAGCTGTCATTCAGTATTTGGTGAATTAGTTTCAGGAATTAATATTCAAGATTCTATTTCTAATGTGAAAGTTGGCGCAAGAAATAAGCCTGTTGAAGATGTAATTATTGAAAAATTAAATATCATTAGAAAAGGATCTAAGGCAAAATCTTTTAATGCACCAAAAGTATTCGAAGAGGAATTACCTCTTATTGCTGAAAAAGAAAAAGCACGAAAAGAAAAAGCTGAGAAAGAAGCTGAAGCTAAAGCTGAGATTGCAAGAGAAGCATTTATAAAGAAGAATGAAAATTTAGAAGGCACTGTTAAAAAACTACCTACTGGTGTTGTGATGATTTTCACGCATGAAAGCAATGGTGTAAAACCTAGCTCTGCAGATAAAGCATTAGTATACTACGCAGGATATTTTGAAAGCGGTGATCTTTTTGACACAAATATGAAAGCAGTTGCCGAAAAGTATGGTAAATATGATGAACGTAGAGAACAACAAAAAGGCTATGAACCTTTCGCTACTATCTATAATGAAACCGCATCATTAGCAGCAGGATTTAGAGAGGCCATGCTTAATATGAATGTTGGCGATAAGTGTCGTGTATTCGTTCCTTCGTACTTAGGCTATGGTGCGCAAGACTACGGACCAATTCCGGCAAACAGTAATTTAATCTTTGATTTAGAAATTGCTGGTATTCAAGGTAAAGAATAAAAACATTACAGAATAAAAACAAAAAAGCCTTTCAAATTGAAAGGCTTTTTTTATTGGTTTATCTTTTTGGTATTTGTTTTAGAATCTCTAAAACGAATTTCCAATATTTTTGAGCTGATGATATCTGAGCGCGCTCATCCGGAGAATGTGCTCCTTTAATATTAGGTCCGAAACTAATCATGTCCATATCTGGATAATTAGTTCCAAGAATACCACATTCTAATCCTGCATGACAAGCAGCAACATGAGGTTCTTCGTCATTATTTAAGGACTTATATATAGGAACCATCAATTTCAAAATATCAGAATCCATGTTTGGCTTCCAGCCTGGGTAATCTCCGCCAAATTCAACTTCACATCCAGTCAACTCAAAGACTGATCGCAATGTATTCGCTAAATCCCATTTTGAACTTTCAACAGATGATCTTGTTAAACATCCAATTTTTACGGCGCCATCTTTAACAATTACACGTGCTATATTATTTGAAGTTTCCACTAAACCTGGAATATCCGGGCTCATTCTAAACACACCATTACAAGCTGCATAAATAGCTCTTGTCAACCCTTCCTGAACACCTAAATCCATGATTCCATTTGGCAATTCTGTTTTAGTAACTTCAACTACTAAATCGGGCTCCATCGTTTTTAATTCGATACTAATTTCTTCAACCAGCTGTTGCATTTCAGATACAAATGCGTCTTCATGAACTGCATCAATCGCCACTATAGCGTTACTTTCTCTAGGAATAGCATTACGTAGGCTGCCACCATCAATTTCAGAAATCCGCAAACCGAAATTTTCAAACCCATTAAAAATCATACGATTCATAATCTTGTTTGCATTTCCTAAGCCTTCATGAATTTGCATTCCTGAATGTCCTCCTTGTAATCCTTTAACCGTAATTTTAAATCCAAGTTTAAACTCTGGCGTTTCTTCTACTTCGTAGCTTCTTGTAGCGGTCACATCAACACCACCAGCACAACCAACTCCTATTTCATCGTCCTCTTCAGTATCAAGGTTCAAAAGAATTTCACCATCAAGCATCCCTCCTTCTAATCCCATAGCGCCTGTCATACCTGTCTCTTCATCTATTGTAAACAGAGCTTCGATCGCAGGGTGTTCAATATCGCTACTTTCTAAAATAGCCATAATTGTAGCAACTCCTAAACCATTGTCGGCTCCAAGTGTTGTTCCTTTTGCGCGCACCCAGTCACCTTCGACATACATATCAATCCCTTGCGTGTCAAAATCGAAATTAGTATCATTGTTTTTTTGATGAACCATATCCAAATGTGATTGCATCACGATAGTTTTACGGTCTTCCATACCCTGAGATGCAGGCTTTTTGATGATCACATTTCCAACATGATCTTCAACAGTTTCTAAACCAAGTTTTGAACCAAAGTCTTTCATAAACTGAATGACACGTTCTTCTTTTTTTGAAGGTCTAGGTACTGCATTTAGGTCTGCAAATTTATTCCAAAGTTGATTTGGTTCTAATTCTCTTATTTCCGAATTCATTATATATAGCTTTAAGTTGCACAAAGGTAAGTAATAGCATAAGTTTTATAAAACATTTTTCTATTTTTGATTTATGCGCAAACACCTGAAATTAATTATTGCATGTTCCATTGTGTTCCAAATCTTGCTGATTAAACTACTGGCAAAATTCCCAAATACTGTAGAAAATTTATACAGCAATGGGTTGTATCAATCGATTTCTAAATTGATGCACCTAGTTTTTGGATGGATCCCCTTTTCTGTTGGAGACCTGCTTTATACATTAGCAATAGTATATTGTTTGCGTTGGTTGGTATTGCATAGAAAACGGATCATTACATCTCCAAAATCTTGGTGTATTGATGTTCTTGCAGCAGTCTCTATTGGCTATTTTTCATTTCATATATTATGGGCTTTTAATTACTATCGACTCCCTTTACATACATCGTTAAATTTAAAAAAGGAGTATACGACTGAAGCTTTAATTTCAACGACAGATTTTTTAATTGCAAAAACGAACACCTTACATCTGTCACTCACTAGTAATGATTCTATAAAGGTTGAAATGCCATATACAAAAAAGGAATTGTTAGGATTAACACCTCAGGGTTACCAAATGCTTTCAAAAAAATATCCCCATTTGGCATATGAATCAAAAAGCTTAAAGCGATCAATATATAGCTTGCCATTAACCTATATGGGTTTTTCTGGCTATTTGAATCCGTTTACCAATGAAGCTCAAATAGATGGTTTGATACCTAAATTCAAATACCCAACAACGGCAAGTCATGAAATAGCACATCAATTAGGCTATGCTGCTGAAAATGAAGCAAACTTTATTGGATGTTTAGCAACGATCCATCATGACGATGTGTATTTCAATTATTCTGGTTATGCGTTTGCCCTAAGGCACTGTCTTAACGAATTATATAAACGAGACAAAGCGCAATATGACCTATTCGTTTCTAAAATAAATAAAGGCATCCTAAAAAACTACAAGGAAGTCCATGAGTTTTGGAAAGCCTATCAAAATCCTACCGAACCTCTTTTTAAGTCTACATATAATAATTTTCTAAAAGCCAATAATCAATCTGATGGTATGAAGAGTTATAGTTATGTTGTTGCTCTATTGGTCAATTACTTCGATACAATTGAAGAATAAAACGTTAAAAAACAGCTTAAGTCTATGAACTCCGTTCATAATTTCTATATTTAAAACTTAATTTTTCTAACCAACCCCTAATAATGAAAAAAACGTATTTCAGTCTCCTATTTCTTATGTGGAGCATGACATTTTTCGCACAAGATTATTTCCCAAAAAATGATGGCGTTATTGCAAAAAACACGAACTATACTGCTTTTACAAATGCCAAAATTTATGTGACCGCAGATCAAATTATTGACAATGGCACTTTACTAATTAAAGATGGTAAAGTTATTTCTACTGGAGCATCAATTGTAATACCAAAAAACACAACTGTAGTTAATCTCAATGGTAAGAGTATATATCCTTCATTTATTGATATGTATTCCAATTTTGGTATCGAAAAACCGAAATCTGCATCTGGCTCAAGAAGAAGCCCACAATTTAATGCAAGTAGAACTGGTTATTATTGGAATGACCATATAATGCCTGAACAGAACGGAATTGATAGGTTTAACTACGATTCTAAAAAAGCTATTGAATTACGTAAAGCTGGATTTGGAGTTGTAAATACACATATTCAAAATGGTATTGTAAGAGGAAACGGTGTTCTGGTTTCACTTAATAGTAGTGGAGGAAATGAAACTAGAATTTTAGATCAAAACTCAGGGCAATACTTATCCTTTAGAAAAAGTGTTACTTCAAAGCAATCTTACCCAACATCATTAATGGGAAGTATGGCCTTACTACGTCAAATGTATATTGATGCCGATTGGTATGCCAAGGGAAATACAAAGACTACAGATTTAGCACTTGAAGCATTAAACAACACTAAGCAAGGTGTTAAAATATTTGATGCAGGCAATCGCGCAAATGTGGTGAGAGCTGATAAGGTTGGAGATGCTGCAGGTATTCAATATATTATTTTAGGTGGTGGTGACGAATATGAGCGTATTAATGAAATCAAAGCCACTAATGCATCACTAATTTTACCATTAAACTTTCCTAAAGCATATGATGTTGAAAATGCATTTTTAACGTCTTCGTTAGCTATTAGTGATATGAGAGCTTGGAATCAAGCACCATCAAATCCAAAAGTATTAGCGGAAAATAATGTTAAGTTTGCCTTTACCACGCACAAATTAAAATCTATTTCAGAATTTAAAACCAACGTAATGCAAGCTTTAAAGCATGGCTTATCGAAAGAAAAAGCGTTAGCAGCACTGACTACAATTCCGGCAGAACTTTTAGGGAAGTCAGATATGATTGGTTCACTTAAAAATGGTAATCTTGCTAATTTTTTAATTACTTCTGGTGATGTTTTCGATTCCAAAACGACCTTATATGAAAACTGGATAAAAGGCCAACAAAATATTATCGAAGACATGAATGTTAAAGATATACGAGGTGACTATAACTTTAAGCTGGCAGGTAAGAACTATGCAATGACTATATCAGGTAAACTGAACAAACTCAAATCTGAGATTAAAACAAAATCAGACACCTATGGTTCGAAGATAAGTTATCTAAACGATTGGATTAATGTTTCATTTACAACTCAAGACTCTACGAAACAAGAGTTTGTTAGAATTGTTGCAAATGTTAAACAAAACCGTAATTTGATTGGAAAGACTATAATGCCAAATGGCAATGAACTTTCATTCTACGCTAAAGCAGCTGATAAAAAAAGTGATGCTGCTGATAAGAAAAAAGACACAGAATCTAAAGAGTTGAAAGTAATGCCTATCACCTATCCGAATAATGGATATGGATTTGCTGAACTACCAAAATCGGAAACCCTCTTATTTAAAAATGCTACGGTTTGGACCAATGAAAATGAAGGCATTTTAAAACGTACAGATGTTTTAGTCAAAAACGGTAAAATTGTAAAAATTGGTTCTAATTTGTCAGATACTAGTGCAACCGAAATTGATGCCACAGGAAAACATTTGACTTCAGGAATTGTAGATGAACATACGCATATTGGTATCACTGGTGGTGGAAATGAAGCTGGTCATAATTCCTCTGCAGAAGTCACGCTAGAAGATGTGGTAGACCCAGAGAATATTGGCATATACAGAAATTTAGCTGGAGGTGTAACTTCCATGCAAATTCTTCATGGTTCTTCAAATCCAATTGGTGGACGCTCTGCAATAGTAAAATTAAAATGGGGAGAATCTGCTGACCAGATGATTTACAACGATATGCCCAAATTTATAAAATTTGCTTTGGGTGAAAACGTTAAACAATCGAATTGGGAAAGTCGCGAACGATTTCCTCAAACACGTATGGGAGTTGAGCAATTGTATATGGATTATTTCAACAGAGCAAAAGCGTATGACGCATTAAAAAAAAGTGGAAAACCGTATCGTAAGGATTATGAAATGGAAACTCTTGCGGAAATATTAAACAAGGAACGATTTATATCCTGCCATTCTTATGTTCAAAGTGAAATTAACATGTTAATGAAAGTTGCAGAAAAATTCGATTTTAACATCAATACATTCACACATATTCTAGAAGGCTATAAAGTAGCCGATAAAATGAAGGCTCATGGTGTTGGTGGATCCACATTTAGTGATTGGTGGGCCTATAAATATGAGGTAAACGATGCCATCCCATACAACGCTGCAATTATGCATAACGCTGGAGTTGTTGTCGCTATTAATAGTGATGATGGCGAAATGTCGAGGCGCTTAAATCAAGAAGCTGCGAAATCAGTCAAATACGGAGGTGTTAGCGAAGAGGATGCATGGAAATTTGTGACACTAAACCCTGCAAAGTTATTACACATTGATCATAGAGTTGGAAGCATAAAAGTTGGTAAGGATGCCGATTTAGTACTTTGGTCAGATCATCCACTTTCAGTCTATGCAAAAGCTGAAAGAACGATCATAGAAGGTGTTACTTATTTTGACATAAAGCGCGATGAAATTTTACGAACAAATATTAAAAATGAAAAAAGCGAGCTCATAAATATGATGATGCAAGCTAAGAATAAAGGCTTAAAAACTCAGCCTATAAAAGTTAAAGAAAACGAAGATATCCATTGTGATACGGTAGCATTTGAACACTAAAAATTAAAACCATGAAAAATTTAAAATATATAGTCACTGTAATGACGCTGTTGTGTTCATCCTTCGTTAATGCACAACAAACACCTGCATCAAAACAGTCCAGGGATATTGCCATTGTTGGCGGAACAGCTCATGTTGGTAATGGTGAAGTCATCGAAAGTGCGTTAATCATTATTAAGGACGGAAAATTGTCTACCGTAGTAAATGGCAAATTAGTAAAAATAGACATAAGTGGAATGGATATTATTGATGCCAATGGAAAGCATATATATCCTGGTTTCATTATGCCAAATTCTACTTTAGGATTGGTTGAAATTGGAGCGGTAAGAGCAACAAAAGATGAGACTGAGGTTGGCACATTCAAACCACATATTAGAAGTTTAATTGCTTATAATGCAGAATCAAAAATAGTTGAATCAATGCGTCCGAATGGTGTTTTAATTGGTCAAATCACACCAAGAGGTGGAAGAATTGCAGGCACCTCATCTGTTGTGCAATTTGATGCTTGGAATTGGGAAGATGCCATTATAAAAGAAGATGACGGAATTCACCTAAACTGGCCTAATAGCTTTTCTAGAGGCCGTTCGTGGCTAGGTGAAGCACCTGGAATGAAACCAAACAAAAATTATAGCAAACAAGTTAAAGAAATTACAGATTTTCTTAATGAAAGTAAAGCCTATGCAAAAGGACGTAAAGCAACAATAAATTTACCCTATGAAGCAACACAAGGTCTTTTTAATGGTTCTAAAAAATTATTCATCAATGTTGATGACGAAAAAGGAATTACTGATGCTATTGCATTTTGTAAGGCAAATAGAATTGAACAAATGGTTATTGTTGGAGGAAGAGAAGCCTACAAGGTTGCAAGCTTACTAAGTCAGAATAATGTTCCAGTGCTTTTACAACGCGTACATTCAAGACCAAACAATGAAGATGAAGATTACGATTTACCGTTTAAAATGGCGAAATTATTAGTGGATAAAGGCGTTTTAGTAGCTCTTGAAGCGAGTGGTCAAATGGAACGTATGAATTCTCGAAATCTACCTTTTTATGCTGGAACAACGGTTGCTCATGGTCTAACTAAAGAGCAAGCTTTGGAATTAATCACGCTCAATACAGCCAAAATTTTAGGTATTGATACAGATTATGGAAGTTTAACTGAAAAGAAAAGCGCAACACTATTTATAAGTGAAGGTGATGCCTTAGACATGAGAACAAATATTATAAGTCATGCGTTTATTGACGGACGATTAATTAGTTTGGAAACACATCAAACGAAGTTATGGAAACGTTATTCTGAAAAGCATAATTCACGAGATTAAAAAAAAGCGAGCCATTGAGCTCGCTTTTTTTTAGATTATTTTATCCTATTATCAAGTCTTACAAAAAACAGAGGATGCTTTCTATATAAAAATGTAAATTTGCAGCACTTAGAACTTACGTAGGTAATGACTCATAAACTCATAAGCAGTATTCATAATCCAGTAGTAAAACACATTAGCTTGCTTAAAGACAAATCTCGCAAGCGTAAAGAGTTTGGAGAATTTATTATTGAAGGTAAAAGAGAATTATCATTAGCCATCAAAGGAGGATATGAAATAGAAACGCTTTTATACTATCCGGATTTGTTTTCAGCTTCTGAAGCCGATGTGCTTACTGCGTATAATCTTGAATCTATTGAGATATCAAAAGAGGTCTTTCAAAAATTGGCATATCGAGATACAACGGAAGGTGTAATTGCAATCGTAAAAACCAAAAAACACGATTTAGAATCTTTAGACTTTAAAAATGCGAACCCCTTAATTCTAATTGCAGAAGCACCGGAAAAACCTGGGAACATAGGTGCAATTTTACGAACAGCAGATGCCGCAAATGTCGATGCAGTTATAATTGCAAATCCAAAAACGGACCTCTATAATCCAAATATTATTCGTTCTAGTGTTGGTTGTGTATTTACGAATCAAATTGTTATGGGTAAAACTTCTGAAATCATTCATGTTTTGAGAGAACAACATATTAATATCTACTGTGCTGCCTTACAAGCATCAGTTGAATATCACACGCAAAATTTCAATAAGGCTACCGCAATTGTAGTTGGAACAGAAGCAACTGGCTTAAGCCAGGAATGGCTAGAAAGCGCTACACAAAATATTGTGATACCTATGAAAGGTCAAATAGATTCAATGAACGTATCTGTAGCAGCAGGTATTTTAATATTCGAAGCGCAGCGACAGCGTAACTTTAAATAATTTATACCATGACATCTAGCATTCTATTCTATATTATTATTGCAATTATCATTGTTGATTTTTGCGTTGACAAAATTATGGATGCCTTAAATGCCAAACATTTCAACGATGAAGTCCCTAATGATTTAAGTGATGTTTATGATGACGAAGCTTATAAAAAATCGCAATTGTATAAAGCTGCTAATTACCGATTTGGGATATGGAGTTCGCTCTTTTCTTTGAGTATTACGCTAGGTTTTTTATTATTAGATGGTTTCGAATTTGTAGATAACCTTGCAAGATCATATAACGAGAATTCAATTATTGTTGCTCTACTATTTTTCGGAATTATCATGCTAGGCAGTGATATTATATCTACACCTTTTTCCTATTATAAAACGTTTGTTATTGAAACCAAGTTTGGATTTAATAAAACCACAAAAAAGACATTTATTTTAGATAAATTAAAGGGATTGCTGATGATGGCTATTGTGGGAGGAGGAATCATGGCTCTAATTGTATGGTTTTATCAACAGACCCAAGATCATTTTTGGATATATACTTGGGGCATAATTGCTGTCTTTTCAGTTTTCATGAACATGTTTTATTCAAAACTCATCGTTCCTTTATTTAATAAGCAAATTCGTTTGGATGATGGCAATCTAAGAGATAAAATATCTGATTATGCGAAGTCAGTTGGTTTCAATTTAAAAAACATCTTCATCATTGATGGCTCTAAACGAAGTACAAAAGCTAATGCCTATTTCTCAGGATTTGGATCTGAAAAACGAGTGACATTATATGATACATTGGTGCAAGAATTAACCGATGAAGAAATTGTAGCAGTTTTAGCTCACGAAGTTGGACATTATAAAAAAAGGCATGTCATTTTCAACCTAGCTACCTCAATTTTATTGACTGGATTTACGTTATATATATTAGCCTTGTTCATATCAAACCCATTGCTTTCACATGCAATAGGTGTAAAAACCTCAAGCTTTCATGTTGGTTTAATTGCGTTTGGATTATTATATTCACCAATATCTGAAATCACAGGACTTATTATGAATCATTTTTCGCGAAAGTTTGAATATCAAGCCGATAATTATGCAAAAACAACCTACGCTGCAGATCATTTAATTAGTTCACTTAAAAAACTATCAAAAAACAGCCTAAGTAATTTAACGCCTCATCCTGCTTATGTGTGGATGCATTATTCGCATCCTACATTATTAAATCGGATAAAAAATTTAAAGAAACCATGAACACTAACCGACATATAAACCTCTTATGGACTGGAGGATGGGATTCTACTTTTCAACTATTACAATTACTCATTATTGAACGTTGTGAGGTGACACCTTACTATATTATTGATTATGATCGTAAATCTACCAAGGCAGAACTTAATGCCATGGAGTTAATTCAAAAACAAATAGTAGAGCAACATAGTTTTACAAAAGAGTTTCTTCAACCTTTACAGTTTTTCAATATTGATGACATTCCTCAAAACGAAGCTATTACTAAGGCGTATGAGGCCATCCAAAATGAGAATTTTATTGGTCACCAATATGAATGGTTAGCTAGATTTTGTGAATTCAAAGGAATTAGTGAATTACAACTCTGCATTTTTAAGGATGGTAGAGTTGATGCTGCCATTGCTGATTTCAAAACTTTTAATCAAGATGAACCTGACATTTTCTATATTGATAAAGAGCATAAAGGCAAAAGAGAATATACACTATTTAAATATTTTACATTTCCTATTCTAAATCTGAGTAAACATAAAATTAAGATCATCACACAAACGCAAAATTTAAGTGATATTATGGCCTTAACATGGTTTTGCCACAGGCCTACTAAAAACATGAAACCATGTGGCAAATGTCATCCATGCTTATATACAGCTAAAGAAGGATTAGGTTCTAGAATTCCTTTAAAAAGTAGAATTCGAGGTATTATAAAAAAGGAGAAGATTAAAATAAAAGCGAAATTAAAAAAACGCTAAATTGTTTTAAATACCTATTGAAAAATCAAATTATTACCTAAAAAGTTTCTTTTAGGAAAATGGTCTAAAAACCAAACAAATCTATTGCTCATTAATTTTCTTTATGCTATTTTAGTTATATGACAGAAGAAGCTATTGAAATAGAAAATGCTACAATTACAAAAGCTTACAAAAAACTTCTAAAAGTAAGCTATCAAACGTTGACAAAAGATGACAAAAAATTAATACGTCAAGCTTTTGACATCGCTGTGGATGCACATAAGGATCAACGAAGAAAATCTGGTGAAGCCTATATTTTTCACCCTATTGCGGTCGCAACAATTGTAGCTTCAGAAATCGGTCTAGATGCAACTTGTATTGCTGCAGCACTGCTTCATGACGTCGTTGAAGACAATCCAAATTATACAATTAGTGATATTGAAAGGCTATTTGGCGAAACCATAGCTCGCATTGTTGATGGTCTAACTAAAATTTCTTCTCTTGATGATAAAGAAACTGACATTTCGATGCAGGCTGAGAATTTTCGAAAAATGCTGCTTACTCTTAATGATGATGTTCGTGTTATTATTATTAAAATAGCCGATCGCCTCCATAACATGCAAACTATGGACTCAATGCGATCTGATAAGCAAGAAAAAATAGCTTCTGAAACATTATATATTTATGCGCCATTAGCACATCGTATAGGGCTATACAATATAAAGTCTGAACTCGAAGATTTAGGTTTGAAATACACCGAACCTGAAGTTTACAGAGATATTTTAAATAAGATTGAAGATAGTAAAGAAGAACAAGGCAAGTATATTAAATCTTTCTCAAAGGTTATTGTCGATTCTCTTGACAATGAAGGGTTGAATTATGAAATTAAAGGGCGTCCTAAATCCATTTATTCTATAAAAAGAAAAATGACGAAGCAAGACGTTTCTTTTGATGAGGTTTATGACAAATTTGCCGTTCGAATAATTTACAAATCTGATGTAGCCAACGAAAAATTCATAGCCTGGAAAATTTACTCCATTGTTACCGACCATTTCACACCCAATCCTACGCGACTTAGAGATTGGATTTCTTCACCAAAATCGACGGGTTATGAAGCCTTACATATTACCGTAATGGGTCCAAAAGGACGTTGGGTAGAAGTGCAAATCCGAAGTGAACGCATGAATGAAATCGCAGAAAAAGGATATGCCGCACATTATAAATATAAACAAGGTAGTACTGAAGACGCATTAGACACTTGGATAGATAAACTCCAAGAAGCATTAGAATCAAATGAAACTAATGCAGTAGATTTTGTAGAACAATTCAAACTTAATTTATATTCAAAAGAAATTTATGTGTTCTCTCCAAAAGGTGATTTAAAATCTTTACCAAAGGGCGCTAGTCCATTAGATTTCGCATTTAGTATTCATACGCAAGTTGGCATGAAAACTAGAGGCGCTAAAGTCAACGGTAAACTCGTGCCTTTAAGTCATGAGCTACAAAGCGGTGACCAAGTGGAAATTTTAACTTCAGAAAATGCAAAACCAAACCCAAACTGGTTGGATTATGCCACAACCGCCAGAGCACGAAGTAAAATAAAATCTTCTCTTAAAGATGAAAAGAAAGGTATCGCCGAAGAAGGTAAGGAAATATTACGTCGCAAACTTAAACAGCTAAAAATCACTCTCGATGAGAAGTCAGTTAATGATATGGTGACGTATTTCAAACTAAAAACGAGTCTCGATTTATTTTACCGTGTTGGTATTGGTACAATTGATAATAAAATGCTGAAAGACTTTGCTGCTTCCAGAAGCAATATGTTTATGAGTTATATAAAAAATAAGATTCGTAAACCAACCGTTGCTCTTGATATTGACAAGGATGAAATTACAGCAAAATATGATTTATTAGTATTTGGTAAAGAAGAAGAAAAACTGGAATATAAATTATCGTCTTGCTGCAATCCAATACCAGGAGATCAAGTATTTGGGTTTTTAACTATAAATGAAGGTATAAAAGTACATAAGAAGAATTGTCCAAATGCCTTAAGTCTTCAATCTAATTATGCCTATCGTATATTACAAGCAAAATGGATTGATTCATCGCAACAAGAGTTCTCAACCTTAATTACACTTTCTGGAATTGATAATTTAGGTCTCGTAAATAATATTACAGAAGTTATTTCTTCAAACATGCACGTAAATATGAAAAGCATCAGTTTTCAAAGTGATGATGGCGTCTTTAGTGGCAAAATAAATGTCGTTGTAAAAAATATTTCCATGCTTAAAAAACTAATGAATAATCTTAAAAAAATTAATGGAATAGATAAGGTTACTAGAGTGTAAAAATTGTGTAAATTTGCCAAAGTATTATGAGTGTAAAAACAGAACAAACTAACCAAGATATTGTTAAGAACGTATTTACTGCGTTTCTCGAAGAAAAAGGCCATAGAAAAACTCCTGAGCGCTATGCTATTCTTCAGGAAATCTATGCTAGCGATGAACATTTTGATATAGAATCATTATATATTAAAATGAAAAATAAAAATTATCGTGTTAGCCGAGCAACATTATATAATACTATTGAAATTTTATTAGAATGTGCTTTGGTTAGAAAGCATCAGTTCGGTCAAAATCAGGCGCATTATGAAAAATCTTATTTTGACAAACAACACGATCACGTAATATTAACTGATACTGGTGAGGTAATTGAATTTTGCGATCCAAGAATACAATCTATAAAAAAAACTATAGAAGAAGTTTTCGATATTAAAATTTCCAATCACTCACTTTACTTTTACGGAACAAAAAACAAACAACCTAACTAATTTTTAAAAATGGCAGTAGATTTACTACTAGGACTACAATGGGGTGACGAAGGCAAAGGAAAAATTGTTGATGTACTTACCTCCAAATACAAAATTATTGCACGATTTCAAGGTGGTCCAAATGCAGGACACACTTTAGTCTTCAACGGCAAAAAACATGTTTTACATACGATACCTTCTGGAATATTTCATGAAGACACCGCAAACCTTGTTGGTAATGGCGTTGTTATTGATCCAGTTATTTTCAAAAAAGAGTTAGATAAGTTAGAGAAACAAGGTGTAGATTATAGAAAATCCCTCTTGATTTCAAGAAAAGCTCATATCATTCTACCAACACATCGTTTGCTGGATGCGGCAAGTGAAGCTGCTAAAGGAAAAGCAAAAATAGGTTCGACTCTTAAAGGTATTGGCCCTACCTATATGGATAAAACAGGCAGAAACGGGATTAGAGTTGGAGACATTGAACTTGCAGATTGGAAAATTAAATATCGCGCATTAGCTAATAAACATGAAGCAATGATTGCTTTTTACAATGTTGATATTCAATATGATTTGAAAGAATTAGAAACTGAATTTTTCGATGCTATTAAAACCCTAAAAAGTTTAAAATTTATAGATTCAGAGGAATTTTTACACCAAGCTCAAAAATCTGGAGATTCTATACTAGCGGAAGGCGCGCAAGGTTCTTTATTAGATATTGATTTTGGAACATATCCATTTGTAACCTCTTCCAATACTACAGCAGCAGGCGCCTGTACGGGTCTCGGAATTGCACCAAATAAAATTGGTGACGTATTTGGGATTTTTAAAGCCTATACAACACGGGTTGGTTCTGGTCCATTTCCAACTGAGTTATTTGATGAAGTTGGTGAAACGATGGGACGTGTAGGTCATGAATTTGGAGCAACTACTGGTCGATCTAGACGTTGTGGATGGTTAGATTTAGTCGCATTACGCTATGCTTGTCAAATCAATGGAGTCACGCAATTAATCATGATGAAAGGTGATGTTTTGTCAGGGTTTAAAACTTTAAAGGTATGTACCGCTTATAATTATAACGGAAATGAAATTACTCATTTACCATTTAATATTGAAGCAGAAAATGTGACGCCATTATATACAGATTTTAAAGGTTGGGACGAAGACTTAACTCAAATGACTGAAGCCTCACAAATGCCTAAAGAGCTCAACGATTATATCGCCTTTTTAGAAAAAGAACTAGAAATACCAATTACTATTGTATCTGTTGGTCCTGATAGAAAACAGACCATAATCAGATAAATATTTTGAAATCAAATAAGACCTGCTTCAATTTCCAATTTGGCAGGTCTTTTGTGTTAAAACTTTTGTTAAGGCATACTAATGCCATCAAATTATAGTTATTTTTGAATCAAAATCAAACAGATTGAAAGCACTAAAATTCATACTACTTGTTATTTTTTTCAGCTTTATTTCTAAAGCCTCTTTTTCTCAAGAAACCAAAAGAATACAAATTGAGTATACTGGATTTTTAATTTCTAATGAAAGTAAAAATAAAGGTGCTAAAGTTTTTGTTAGAGATAATACCCAACAAATTCATATTATTCACGATGGTATTAACATGTTTTGCGACAAGGCCATTTATTATGAAGATGACGATTTCATAGAAGCCTTTAGCAATGTCAAAATGCAACAAGGTGATAGTATAAATATGAATGCTAAATATGTTGAGTACAGTGGAAAAACTAAATTAGCTTTTGCCAGTGGCGATGTTGTATTAACTGAGCCTCAGTCCGTTTTAACTACAGATACACTATTCTTCGATCGTATCAAGCAACAAGCATTCTATAAGAGTAAAGGCAAAGTCGTTCGTGATTCTTCTGGAACCATCACAAGTCAGATTGGGCGTTATTATATGCAAAATAAAAAGTATCAATTTGTGAAAGATGTGGTACTCGTCAATCCTGAATACACGCTTGAAACCAATCGCTTAGATTTTCATACAGAATCTGGAAACGCATTTATGTTTGGCCCTTCCACTATAGTTGGAGAAACTAGTACAATATATTGTGAACGCGGCTTCTATGATACGAAAAACGATACAGGCCATTTTATAAAAAACTCACGTATTGATTATGACAGTAGGATTATAGAAGGAGACAGTTTATACTTTGATAGAAATAAAAGTTTTGCTTCTGCCACCAATAACATAAAAGTAACAGATACCTTAAATAAGAGCGTAATAAAAGGGCATTATGCAGAGGTGTTTAGAGAAAAAGATTCTGTATTTATAACAAAACGCGCATTAGCAATTACCATTCAAGAAAATGACTCGCTCTACTTACATAGCGATAAAATAATGGTGACTGGAAAACCTGAACATCGTATTACAAGAGCCTATTACAACGCAAAAATTTATAAGAGTGATTTAAGCGGTAAGGCAGATTCAATTCATGCTGATCACAAAACAGGGATTACTCAATTTATAAACTTGTCGCGATTTTCATCATCGGATGCTTTTACTAAAAAGCGAAAACCAGTGCTTTGGAATTTGGGCAATCAGATGTCAGGCGATACAATACAGCTAATTTCGAATCCTGAAACCGAAGAACTAGATTCATTAAAAGTATTTTATGACGCCTTCTTAATTAGTCGAGATACCATTGGTGAAAGTGATGGCTATAATCAGGTAAAAGGAAGGCAGCTCATTGGATTATTTAAGAATAATGAGCTTTATAATGTCGATATAATTAAAAATGCTGAAAAAATATATTACTCTCGTGACGATAAAAATGAACTCGTAGGAATTGACAAATCAAAATCTGGACTTATTAATATTAAGATTACAGATAATGTTATTGAAGAAATTAGATTAATGCAACAAATTGATGGCAGTCTATCACCAGAATCTGAATTTCCTGAAAGCGCGAGAAAATTCAGAGGTTTTGATTGGCGAGATGACGAGCGACCTAAAAATGTCGAGGACCTGTTTAGTGACGATCCACCATTAAATTTACCAGTCATTAAAGGATTAGACGATTATATTCCTCAAGAAGAATTTTTTGATGAAGATATGCTTAAACGAATTGAGGATGCAAAGGACAAAACCGATTCAAAAAAAGAAAATAAAGCAGCGAGAAATTTACCCAAACGAATAAATACAAATAGACTCTCTCCAAAACGTAGCGTAAAAAAAGTAAAAAAGTCCACTAAAAAAGCTGCTAAGAATGACCGATGATTTTTATAAATATCAGGCTCAAACTAGCCCTAACCCACTCGCTTTTGAAGTATCACATGCTGAAGGCTCATACATTTATGACAGTCAAAATAAAGCCTATTTAGATTTCAATGCTGGTGTTTCCGCTTGTAGCTTAGGACATAGACCTCCAAAAGTCATAGAGGCTTTAAAGCAGCAATTAGATAAGTACTTACATGTTATGGTCTATGGTGAGTTTATTCAAGAACCAACTGTAGCGCTTGCAAAATTAATTGCATCGCATTTACCAAAACAATTAGAGACTACTTATTTTACCAACTCTGGAACTGAAGCAATTGAAGGCGCACTTAAATTAGCAAGAAGAGCTACCGGGAGAAGTCAAATTATCGCTGCAAATAACGCATATCATGGAAATACGATGGGATCGATGAGTGTTATGGGGTTTGAAGAACGCAAACAAGCGTTTAGACCATTAATCCCAGATGTTCATTTTATTACATTTAACAATACAGATCATCTCAAGCTAATTACTGATAAAACTGCCGCAGTAATTTTAGAAACCATACAAGGTGGTGCTGGTTTTATTGAACCAATAAACGACTATTTATCAAAAGTAAGAACACGATGTGATGAGGTAGGAGCCCTTTTAATCTTAGACGAAATCCAACCAGGATTTGGTCGTACTGGAAAACTTTTTGGATTCGAACACTATGACTGTATACCTGATATATTAGTAACAGGAAAAGGACTTGGTGGAGGTCTTCCAATTGGTGCATTTACAGCTTCAAATGCAATGATGAAAACTTTACAACACAACCCTAAATTTGGTCATATAACAACTTTTGGAGGGCACCCAGTTATTGCGGCTGCAGCCCTCGCTACCGTCAAAGAAATTACTGAAAGCAATTTAATGCCGGAGGCGCTTGATAAAGAACAACTCATTCGTACACTTTTGGTTCATCCTCTAATTTCTGAAATAAGAGGAAAAGGATTAATGCTCGCAGCGATAACACCCAATAGTGACATAGCAAATAAGGTGATTTTAAATTGTCAGAAAGAAGGATTACTATTATTTTGGTTGTTATTTGAGTCAAAAGCTATTCGAATTACACCGCCTTTAACGATCTCAAATGAAGAAATAATTAAAGGATGTGAGATCATCATCAAAGTATTAGATACTATTTCTTCTTAAATTCCGCTATCAATGCCCACTCATTATCAATACGTTACCTTATTTTAAATCAATAATCTATTTAGGTGTTAATTACTTTGTTAAGAACATATCTTGGAAAATCTTCATTGTAGGCAATAGAAGAGTAAATTTAATTCCAAGAACAATCAAATCTGCTTATGGAGTTTAGTCACCAAGACGACAACAACAATTTATCGCTTACAAAATTTGAATCAATGCTTAAAACGAATAATGTTTTATTTTTTGATTCAAATGAATTTGAAAATATCATTAACCACTACCTTGAAATTGGTAAAATAGCACTGTCTAAAAAAGCGATTAAATTAGGTCTAGAACAACATCCTACTTCTTTAAATCTGAAATTATTTCAAATTGAAATTCATGTATTAGAAAACAAATTGGAAGCGGCAGAAAAACTCTTAGATGCGCTATATACCATTGAACCGGCAAATGAAGAAGTATATATCCAAAAAGCGAATATCCTTTCAAAAAAAGATGAGCATCAAAAGGCAATAAACACTTTAAAAATAGCATTAGAACTAAGTCATGACCACAACGAGGATAGTTCTGATTTATATGCGCTAATAGGAATGGAATATCTGTTCCTCGATAAATTTGAAAATGCAAAAGAGTACTTCATAAAATGCTTGGAAATAAATCTAGAAGATTACGCTTCTCTTTATAATATTACCTATTGTTTCGACTATCTTGATCAAAATGAAGAAGCGATTAGTTTTCTGAATCAATATCTGGACAGAAACCCGTATTGTGAAGTGGCTTGGCATCAACTCGGCAAACAATATTTCACTATAAAAGACTATACTAAAGCTTTAGCTGCCTTTGATTTTGCTATTATTTCCGATGATAGTTTTGTAGGCGCTTATTTAGAAAAAGGTAAAGTTTTAGAAAAACAAAAGAACTACATCGAAGCTATTGAAAATTATAAAATCACTTTAGCATTAGATGAGCCAAGCTCTTTTGCTTTGCTCCGAATTGGTCATTGTTATGAAAAATTAAATAAAAGCGATCTAGCGGTTCAGTATTTCTATAAAACTGTACACGAGGACCCGTTATTGGATAAAGGCTGGATAGCAATTACAAAGTTTTACAACAAAAAACGCAATTACCATAAAGCCTTACATTACATTAATAAAGCCATAAATATAGATTGTGACAATGTTATTTATTGGAAATTATATGCCCAAATTAATCATCGGCTTAATCTTTTAGAGGAAGCTGAAAGAGGTTATAAAAAAACCTTAGAACTTGGCAATTTCGAATTACCTACATGGCTTTCAAGAGGCGATATTTTAATTAACTTAGGAGAGTTTGAAGCGGCAGTTTATAATTTAATTCAAGCCGCTGAGTTCTACCCTGAAACTCCCGAAATTGAATTTAGATTAGCAGGGCTTTATTTTTCACTGCATCAATCTGAAAAAGCGCACTACCATTTAAAAAATGCCATGCTATTAGATAAAGAGTTTTATTTTATACTAGAAGAACTTTTTCCGAAAATCTTGAATAAACCAACTATTAAAAAGATTATTTCAGATTCAAAAAAATCATCACACTAAAATTCCATATCTTTAGAATTCTTTATAAAAAATAAAAATGCAAAGACGTTTTATTGATTATCTAATCATAAGCTTTAAGGGTATTGCCATGGGAGCAGCTGATGCTGTTCCGGGAGTTTCTGGTGGTACAATAGCTTTCATATCCGGAATCTACGAGGAGCTCATAAATACCATAAGTCAAGTTAATTTCTCACTTATTAAAACCTTGAGAAAAGAAGGCCTAATTGCGTTTTGGAAGCAGCTCAACGGCAGTTTCTTACTGGCTTTATTGATTGGTGTGATTGTAAGTTATTTGTCGTTTATGCGATTAGCAAAATACCTCATAGAACAGCATCCTATTCTAATCTGGTCATTTTTCTTTGGTTTGATTGTGGCAAGTATTTACTTCGTTGGAAAGCAAATTACAAAATGGAAATTATCTACACTAGTTGTCCTCCTGTTTGGAGCATTCATTGCCTATTATATCACAACGCTACCCGCATTATCAGACAACGAAAATCCCATGTTTTTAATGTTCGCTGGAGCTATTGCAATTTGTGCCATGATACTTCCTGGCATCTCAGGAGCATTTATCCTTGTTATGCTAGGTGCCTACAAAACTCTAAGTGATGCACTACATGATTTTGACATGAAAAAAGTTGCCTTATTTGCTTTTGGAGCCGTTATTGGTTTATTGAGTTTTAGTCGGGTTTTAAAATGGCTTTTTAAACATTATCATAATCTAACATTGTCCCTATTAACAGGTTTTATTTTTGGCTCTTTAAATAAAATTTGGCCTTGGAAAGAAGTAATCACCTGGAGACTTAACTCAAAAGGTGAAGAAATTCCTCAATTGGAAAAAAGTATATCGCCTTTTGCTTTTGAACACGATCCTCAATTAATAGCCGCCCTGTTTTTGATGGCAGCTGGCTTTCTTGTTATTTTTATTCTTGAAAGAATAGGTTCAAAACAGCGATAGATGAAAAACACAAGAACATTTACCGATAAACTCTTTTTAGTTATAAAGGGATTAGGTATGGGTGCCGCAAATAAGGTGCCTGGCGTTTCTGGTGGCGTCGTTGCTTTCGTAGCTGGGTTTTATGAAGAATTCATCTATTCTCTTCAAAAAGTAAATAAAACTGCATTAAAATTACTAATTAATGGTCGTTTTAAAAGTTTTTATAATTACATAAATGGTCGATTTTTAAGTCTTCTATTTTTGGGAATGATTATAAGTTACTTTAGCATCTCTAAAATCCTAGATTACTTTTTGGTGAATTACGAACTATATATTTGGAGTATGTTTTTTGGAATGATTATAGGCTCCATCTATTATATTAATAAGGATTTTAATAATTGGAATTTTAAAACTGTACTTACTTTAATAATTGGAATTGTTTTAGGTATAAGCATAAGTTTTTTGGATCCTGCAATGGAAAATGACAATCTTCTATTTGTATTTCTCTGTGGAATTATTAGTGTTTCTGGTATGACATTACCGGGTTTTTCGGGATCCTTCGTATTAATTATATTAGGTAATTACGTACTGTTATTAGTTGATTCAGTCAATGCATTATTTGATACTGTTTATGAAATTTTTGGCGGGGATTTTGATTTTGTAAATAATGCGGAACGTGTTAGAATGCTAAAAGTATTAGCGGTCTTTACTTTAGGCTCTGTAGTTGGATTGGTAACATTTTCTCATGTCCTAAGTTATATTTTAAAACATTATAAGAGTATCACTACGGCTTCAATAATAGGGTTTATAATAGGATCATTAGGAGTTGTTTGGCCCTGGAAAGAGACCATATATAAAGCCAATGAAAGTGGAGAACTCATTCTGGATTCTACAGGAAAAAAAATCATCACTAATTATGAACGTTTCCTTCCAGAATTAAATTCAGAAACTTATACGGCAATTTTATATATTGTCATAGGAATTCTAATTGTATTAGCATTGGAATGGTACGGACAAAAAACAAGACGTGTAAATGCCTAAACTTGGTTTAATAGGAAAAGACATCTTATATTCATTTTCGAAAGCACATTTTACCGCTAAATTTGAAAATGAAAGTCTTCCGTTTAGTTATGAAAATTTCGATATAGACGATATTTATAGACTGCCAGAAATAATTAAGACTCACAAAAATCTAGTAGGATTAAATGTTACAATTCCTTACAAAGAAAAAGTAATTCCTCTTTTAGACGACTTAAGTAAAAAGGCAAAGAAAATTGGAGCTGTAAACACCATTTCAATCTCACCAACAGGTAGATTAAAAGGCTACAATACAGATTACTATGGCTTTAAAAAATCCATTGAACCATTTCTAAAACCACATCATAGAGCGGCCTTAATTTTAGGAACCGGAGGAGCTTCAAAAGCGATCGCATATACTTTAAAAAAGCTGGGGATTGAATATGATTATGTTTCAAGAAAACAACAACCAAAAGCCAAATTTTTATATTCAGATCTTACAGAAAGCATAATAAGCACATACTCCATCATTATTAATTGTACTCCAATTGGTACATATCCCAATGTAAATGAATGTCCAGATATTCCATATGATGGCATTAGTTCTGATCATATCCTCTATGATTTAGTATATAACCCAATTCATTCTAAATTTCTGGTTTGTGGGGAACTAAAAGGAGCCACAACGAGTAATGGTTTTCATATGCTAGAATTGCAAGCTGAGAAAGCTTGGGAAATATGGAAATTGACCTAAAATAAGGGCAAATCGGCCAATCTCCTTTGTAATTCAAACGCTTGTTAGTATATTTATCTTTTAAATTAAAAACATTGTTAAAATGTCAGAGAAAGATAACCTGCAAAATGCAGATGGAAACGAAAAATTAAATACTTTAGAACTTCAGGAAGAAATTGTTGATAAACCAACTACCGAAAATGAAACAAATGACGCTTCCAAAGAGATTGCTGATGACGTAAAACCTGAAATCAAAAAAGAGGATACTGAAGCGTCTACCGAACCTGAGTTTATTGAAAAAAAAGCCGATTCACATGTTGAAGCAATTGAAGAATCAAATGCAGAAGATGCTGAAGATGAATCCAATAGCCAACGTCACACTTTAGAAGAAAAAGATTATCATGCCATGTCTATGGATGAATTGGTAGTTGAATTTGATAAATTAATTAAATATCAAAAAGTTCAAACTATAAAATCCCCTGTAGAAGAAATTAAAACGGAATTTAATTCTAAATTTAATGAACTTTTAGAACAAAAGAAAGAAGAATTTGTTCATGATGGCGGGAATGAGATTGACTTTTATTTTACGACTCCGTTAAAGAAAGATTTCAACTTTTTATATAAAGATTATAAAAATAGCCTGAGATCTTATTATAAAAACCTCGAATCTGATTTAAAATCAAATTTAGAAATACGATTACGAATTATTGAAGACATAAAAGGGTTAATTAATGTTGAAGAAAACATAAATACAACCTATAAACACTTTAAAGAACTTCAAGAAGAATGGCGAAATGCGGGTGCAATTCCAAGAGATAAATACAACAATGCTTGGAACACATATCATCATCATGTCGAAATATTTTATGATTTTTTACATCTAAATCGCGACTTACGAGATATGGATTTTAAGCATAATCTCGATAAGAAATTAAAAATTATTGAACGTGCTGAAGAATTAGCAAAAGATAACAATACCAACCGAACGTTTAGAGAGTTACAGGTACTTCATAAAATGTGGAAAGAAGACTTGGGACCTGTAGCAAAAGAACACCGTGAAGACATCTGGGAACGCTTTAGTAATGCAACAAAAACAATTCATGATAAACGTCAAGCCTATTACGCTGATTTAGACAAAGCTTACGAAAACAACTTAGTCCGTAAAGAAGAGATTATTGATGAAATAAGTAAAATTGCTGAGGATCAAGAAAATTCACATCAATCATGGCAGAAAAAAATTAAAGCGATAGAAGCGCTTAGAACTGATTTCTTTAATGCTGGAAAAGTTTCAATTAAGGTAAATGAAGCCACTTGGAGCAAATTTAAAATGGTAGTTCGTGTCTTCAACAAAAAGAAAAATGCGTTCTATAAAGGTCTAAAAAAAGATCAGTATGACAATTTACAAAAGAAACTTGATCTAATAAAAATTGCAGATGACAATAAGGATAGTTCTGATTTTGAAACGGTCACTCCACTGATGAAAAAGATTCAAAATGATTGGAAAAAAATTGGTCATGTTCCTAGAAAAGATAGTGACAAAATTTGGCGCAAATTTAAATCTGCCTGCAATCATTATTTCGACAAATTACATTCCGAGAAAAATGCTGCCAATAAAGAACAAATTGAAGCATTTGATAAAAAAGTTGTGTTTTTAGACACCTTAAAGACCATTGAACTTACTGGAAAACCAAAAAGTGATATTGAAACAATAAAGGCGAAAATAAACGATTGGAAAACGATAGGTCATGTTCCTCATAACAAACGTTATATTGAAGGTAAATTTAATAAAGCTTTAGATGGATTATTCAATAAACTTGAAATGGATAAAGCCGAAGTTGAAATGATTAAGTTTGAAAATAAACTAGAAAACTTATCACAACCAAACGATCGTAGATTATTAGACAATGAGCATAATTTCATTAGAAAGAAAATTGATGAACTTAAAGGTGAAATTAATCAATTAGAAAACAATTTACAGTTTTTCAAAAATGCAAGTGAAGACAATCCTTTTGTAAAAGACGTTCTAAATAATATCGGCAAGCATAAGGACAACCTTACCATTTGGGTAGAAAAACTCAAAAAAGTTAAAGGGATGTATTAAAAAATCAAATCCTATCTGCACATTGCAGATAGGATTTAATCCCTAACTTAACTAAATTCAAATCTTAACCAATTCCGCTTAAAACGAATTAAGATTACTACTTATGATAATGAAACTAGTTATAGTTTCTATATATTAAGATATACGGGTTAGATGACATGTTTGGATCTCAAATCACAAAAAATATTATAGTTTTTTTGCTTCTTCCCAAAATACATCCATTTCACTAAGCGACATCTCGTGCAACGATTTGTTAAGTGATTTTGCCTTTTTTTCTAGATATTGAAATCTTTTGGTAAACTTTTTATTTGTGCGTTCTAAAGCGTTTTCAGGGTTGATTTTTAAAAATCGCGCATAGTTAATTAACGAAAATAGAACATCACCAAATTCGCTTTCCATCCGATCTGAATTATTCTGTGCAACTTCACTTTTAAATTCTAGCAACTCCTCTTCCACTTTTTCCCATACTTGCTCTGGTTGCTCCCAATCAAAACCAACTCCTGCAACTTTATCTTGAATGCGATTTGCTTTTACCATTGCTGGTAAGCTTTTTGGAACACCTTGTAAAACACTCGTTTTACCTTTTTCTTTAAGTTTAATCTGCTCCCAGTTACGTTTTACGTCTTCCTCATTATCAACTTTTACATCTCCATAAATATGAGGATGACGTTCGATAAGTTTATCAGAAATACTATGACAAACATCTGCAATGTCAAATGTCTTTGTCTCACTACCAATTTTTGCATAAAACACAATATGCAAAAGCACATCTCCAAGCTCCTTTTTAACTTCGTCAAGATCTTTATCTAAAATTGCGTCACCTAATTCGTAGACTTCTTCAATCGTTAAATGACGTAAGGATTCCATGGTTTGTTTTCTATCCCACGGACATTGCTCGCGCAACTCATCCATGATAATTAACAAACGCTCAAAAGCTTCTAATTGTAATGTTTTATCAGACATTGTAAACACGTTTTACTAAGCCTCAAAAATACAATTATTAGTGTGTTACTAAAAGTCCAAGTGATCTTTCTGTACACAACATATCAACTAAAATAATCTAGGGTTTATTCTTCTTCAGAACTTGAATCGCTCGAACCTTCTTCAATAAGATCCAACATACCATTTTTATGTAGTAGATTATACCATTGTACAATCTTTTTTATATCGCTAGCATAAACTCTATCCTCATCATAATCTGGTAAAACTTCAAAAAAGTACTCCTCTAAAGCATCTTTTCCATCCTTATGACTAATTGAAGTTGGTTGACTATTTTCTTTAGTTTTAATATTACTTAATACTTGTTTTAAAGGCAGCTCTTCAGTTAAAGTATAAATTGCAATTTCACTTAAAATACTGATATTGCTATGCATTCCAACTGTTAATCGTTTTTGATCGATCAATGACTCTGCAACAAAACCACTTCTTGTTTGTGTCACGATTTTGAATAATCCCGGTTTTCCAGAAATGGAAAGTATTTTATCTAAGCTCATAAATTTTTAGACTTTTCTTAAAGTTGGCAAATATATATTTTTACCTATGCAATAATTAATTATTAACGTTTCTTTTTTAACAAAGGGAATTTCATTTTATAATCCACCTTTATTTTCCCTTTGGCAATATTAGTTAAGCGCCCTTTTATTAAACGCTTTTTTAAACTAGATAGTTTATCTGTAAATAAAACACCTTCAATATGGTCATACTCATGTTGAACTACTCTAGCTATCAATCCATCAAACACTTCAACCTGAGTTTCAAAATTCTCATCTTGATACTGTATTTTAATTTTAGGTTTTCTAAACACATCTTCTCTAATATCAGGAATACTCAAGCAGCCTTCATTAAACGCCCACTCCTCACCTGTTTCTTCAAGAATTTTTGCATTGATAAAAACACGCTTAAACCCCTTTAATTCCTCTTGCTCTTCTGGGCTTAAACTTTCATCATCTGCAAAAGGTTCTGTGTCAACTAAAAACAAACGAATTGCTAGACCAATTTGTGGGGCAGCCAATCCTACACCAAAAGCGCCATACATAGTTTCAAACATGTTGGCTAATAGTGCTTCTAAGTTCAGATAATCTTTTGTGATTTCTTCCGATTTCTTTCTTAAAACTGCATCGCCATAGGCTATAATAGGTAAAATCATTATATAATTTATTTTCGTTCGCAAAAATACAATTCTCTTTGTTTCTTAATGCTTTTTAAGCATAAAAAAACTCCTATTAATAGGAGTTTTTATTTATTTAATACTTTGTATTATCGCTTTACAACTATCTTTTTAGTAATTGCATGCCCTAGACTATTAATCTGTAGGAAATACATTCCATTTGTCAAATGGTTTAAATCTAAGGTTTTTGCAAATTCTCCATCAGATTTAATCCTTAAAATTTGTTTTCCAGTTACATCAAATAAATTTAGTTCTGCAATTAACGGTGCATTAAATTTAATGTATAATAATTCAGAATTAATCAAAGGATTTGGAAACACTTTTATATTGCCAAATACCACTTCAATTTGATCTATTGATAAGACTTCATCTGTCAAAACACCATTAGTATACTCACAAGTTCCAAAACCAAAATCAGCTAAAAACATATTAGGATTTGATAAAGGTGCTCCCGAAGTCAAATCGTAAACTGAATAAGTGTCGGCACAATCAATTAGGGTAAATACACTACCATCTACAGAAATGGTTATAGGTCTATCAACACATACGGAAGTTCCGGTATCATAAAAAAAGAATAAAGACATCGTATCCGAAAAACCAGTTGGTGGACACGATTGAGCCTTGCTCAAATTTGTACTAAATAGCATAAATAAAAATAGTACTATAGCGTAGTTATTTTTCATAATCTTAGGTTTAATGTTGTAAAAATGAGGCTCTGTTTTTCACATTTACAATGAGTTTCTACGGTAAAAGTAATAATTTATTCGATAAAACGCTAATTTATTCGACAAAATGTGATTATTCAGAAGTGATTTCTTACTTGGAAGAAAGATAACTTTGCAAAATAATAGTTGCACTAATTTCATCAACTAGCGCTTTATTTCTACGTTGTTTTTTGGTAAGACCACTATCTATCATCGTCTGAAAAGCCATTTTTGATGTAAAACGTTCATCAACTCTTGTTACAGGTATTTCGGGTATTGCTTTATTCAATTTCGTTAAGAAAACACGTATAAAAGCTTCACTTTCTGAAACCTCATTATTGAGCTGTTTGGGCTCTCCTAAAACAATAAGATCTACCTGCTCCTTAGCAACATAATCTTTCAAAAATAAAAGTAACTCTTTCGTAGAAACCGTTGTAAGACCGGAAGCAATAATTTGTAGTTCATCTGTAACCGCAATGCCTGTGCGCTTAGTACCATAATCTAAAGCAACTATTCTTCCCATATATTGGCAAAGTTAATACAATAAAAACTCTTCCAGCACAATGTGGAAGAGTTTTAAACTAATTAGCTATTAATTAAAATCCATGATATTATTTACCCTCTAATTAAACAAAATCAATTCTAATTATGAATTGGACACTTAAATGTTATTTAAGTCACATTTATGTTATAAAAAAACTCTCCTTTTTTGGGAAAGAAGAGTTTAGTAATTAGCTATAAATTATTAAAAATCCTTACTGTTATTTAAAAAACAACAAATAAGTACATAATAATTATAATTAAGACCCAGTATTTTTCGATAGGTCACATTCCTTTTATTTTTTTATTTAATAGAATCAATTATAGCATTATCTTTGTGCAAATTGAAATAATAATGAAAGATTTACAGCATATAATTGAACAAGCTTGGGATGATAGATCGCTTCTTAAAGAGAAAAATACAATTGATAGTATAAGAACCGTTATCGATTTATTAGATCAAGGTGTCTTAAGAGTTGCTCAGCCTGAGACGAATGGCTGGCAAGTAAATGAATGGATTAAGAAAGCTGTAGTATTATATTTTCCAATTCAAAAAATGGAAACATTTGAAGTAGGCATTTTTGAGTATCATGATAAAATTCCTTTGAAAACTGGTTATGCTGAAAAGGGAATTCGTGTTGTTCCCAATGCAATTGCTAGACATGGTTCGTACATTTCCAGTGGAACCATTTTAATGCCTAGTTATGTAAATATTGGTGCATATGTAGATGAAGGCACTATGGTAGATACTTGGGCAACAGTAGGAAGTTGTGCTCAAATTGGTAAAAATGTTCATCTTTCTGGTGGTGTAGGTATTGGCGGTGTACTAGAGCCTTTGCAGGCTGCACCTGTAATAATTGAAGACAATGCCTTCATTGGTTCAAGAAGCATTGTGGTTGAAGGCGTAAAAATCGAAAAAGAAGCTGTTCTTGGCGCAAATGTTGTTTTAACGGCATCTACAAAAATAATAGATGTTACTGGATCTGAACCAGTAGAAATGAAGGGTATTGTTCCTTCACGATCTGTTGTTATTCCTGGAAGTTATACTAAGAATTTCCCTGCTGGTACTTACAATGTGTCTTGTGCGCTAATTATTGGTAAACGTAAAGAAAGTACAAACAAAAAAACGTCTTTAAATGATGCTTTACGCGAGTATGATGTTGCGGTTTAAATGAAGGTTTTAATCATACAACAAAAAATGATTGGAGATGTGCTAACAAGCAGTATTTTGTTTGAAGCACTAAAATCTGAATACCCAAATAGTGAACTTCATTACGCCATAAACTCACATACTTTTCCCGTTGTAGCATACAATCCATTTATAGATCAATATAAATTTATTACTCCTGAGATTGAAAAAAGTAAGCTTAATTTTTATGCTTTTCTCCAAAATATCAAACAAGAACATTATGACGCTGTGATTGATGTTTATTCTAAATTCTCAAGTAATTTAATAAGCAAATATTCAAAAGCAAAAACGAGAATATCTAAACAGAAATGGTATACAAATTTCATTTACACACAGACATTTGAAGAGCATAGCAAGCCAAAAACCAATGCTGGATTGGCTATTGAAAACAGATTACGTTTATTAGAACCATTGGTTAAATCAATACCTAAGGTAATCCACCCCAAAGTATATCTTAGAAAGGAAGAATTAGAATCCGCTAAACAATTATTAATTGACTCCAATATTAATTTATCAAAGCCATTATATATGATAAGTGTTCTTGGAAGTAGCGACAGTAAAACTTACCCCCTTTCTCAAATGGCGCGATTAATCGAAGAGATTGTAAATAGTACTGATGGTCAAATCCTGTTTAATTATATTCCAAAACAAATAGAAGACGCACAAAAAATATTTAACCACTGTAACGAAGCTACACAAAAGCATATTTATTTTGAAGTCTTCGGGAGAGGTCTCCGAGAATTTTTAGCAATTACTAAACACTGTGATGCATTAATTGGAAATGAAGGCGGAGCAATAAACATGGCTAAAGCACTAGACATTTCAACTTTTACCGTTTTTTCTCCATGGATTATGAAAGAAGCATGGAATATGTTTGAGGATGGTAAAACACATGTATCTATTCACTTAAAAGATGTCAAGCCTGAACTTTATAAAGGAAAAAAATTGAAAGACATGAAAAAAAATGTGAATTCACTTTATGAATCTTTCACTCCTGAAACAATTATCCCGAAATTAAATACATATTTAAAACAAAAATAGACTACTTCTTCTCTATTCCAAAAGCCGTTTTTATAACATGTTCAGATTTCGTAGCAGCCCGAATTTTTAAATTTTTATCAATCATGTCTTGCTTCACATAACCTCGAGCATGATCTAAATGCAAACAGATGGCACTATATCTAATTTTAATTGGCTTTAAACCATAATTAATCAAACGCTCACCAAGTTCTCTGTCCTCACCTCCATATTGCATACGCTCGTCAAAACCATTGACAGCTAATATATCTGACTTCCAACCCGAAGCATTATGACCGTTCCAGGTAGCCTTAGTTGTTGTTAATAAATTTAAGAGCCTTTTTTTTATTCCTGTAGCAGTTATCTTGTTATTCTTAAACGAGTATTTTAAACCATGCTGCTTCAACCAGTCTATCTTAAAACATAGCTGTTTTTCAATGTCTGATCTAGAAATTAACTGACTTATGTTCATTGGAAGTTTAAAATAACCTCCTGATAAGAAATGCCCTTTCTGCCTATTATTTACATGTTGTTGTAAAAAATCGTCTCGCGCTACACAATCGCCATCAGTATACACAAGATATGCTCCTTTTGCTACAACTGTTGCATTATTTAAAATTATGGTTTTTTGAAACCCGTTATCTTCATGCCAGACGTGTTGAATAGGGTAATTCAATTCATCAGTCATATTTTTAATCAAATCTAGTGTTTCATGGTTCGATCCATCATCTGCAATTACGACTTCAAAATTTTTAAATGATTGCTGATTAAAACTCCAAAGGACTTTTTGCAACCAGAGTGGTTGATTGTAAGTGCTAATAATAACTGAGATATCAATCGTATTCATTGTCTCAAAAATAGTTATTTTTACCTACTCAATACAACAAGTCTATTATTATTTTGAAAGAAGGAACTGTTAAACTAACTGCATTAGTAATCACCTACAATGAAATGATTCACATTGAAGAACTCATTGCAAGTTTAAGTTTTGCTGATGAGCTCATAGTAGTTGATTCTTTCAGTACTGATGGGACTTTTGAAAAACTAAGTGCTCTTAATCATGTAAACGTTGTTCAGCATAAATTTGAAAGTTTCGCAGAACAAAAAAACTATGCTCTAAGTTTAGCCAATCATGACTGGGTACTTTTTATTGATGCAGATGAACGCATTTCAGAGGAATTCAAAAAAGAAGTTCACGAAAAAATAAATGCTTTACACAATCCTATCGCAGCATATTACAGCTTATTTCAATATCATTTTGGGCAAACACCAATAAAATATAGCGGTTTTCAAACCGCTAAATCTCATCGTTTATTTAAAGTTTCGAAGTGTAGTTATGACACTACTAAAAAAGTACATGAGAATTTAATTGTTGATGGAGAAAGTGGATTGCTAAACAATCGAATAAAACATTTTAGTTTTAGAAATTACGAGCACTACAAAGAAAAAATGAAACACTACGCCCACATAAAGGCTCGAGAACTTCATAAAAAAGGAAAACGTAGTACCTTCTTTGCTTCGCGCATTAAACCACTTTACAGATTCTTTAATCACTTTGTTATGCGATTAGGAATTCTTGATGGTAAAATAGGATATATTATTTCTAAACTTAATGCCTTTGAAGTAAAAGAACGCTATAGAGAATTAGATAGACTTAATGATTCACTTTCTAAATAGCAATTTCTTTTTAAGTATTTTTCTTCGCTTTATTTTATTTTGAAACGTGTTAATTTCATTCCATAAATTGCTATACACTTTATCAGTTGGCACTTGGATCAACTTAGCATATTCATCACTCATCACGCTCACCAATTCATCCTTTATTGTTAATCTAGACAAGTTTTTAATACGACTTTCAAAATCCATTGTTTTAAACTCCATTCGATTTAAATCTACTAAAGCAAATTCATATTGGTTTTCCATTTTTGTTATCAGTGTATTTCCAGGCGAATGGTCCAAAAAATTAATGCCTTTTTCGTGTAATTCAAATGTAAACCGCGTAAACGCTCGAAGAATAATTTCATGCTCAGGATAATCCAAATCTGTAGTTAGTTCTCTAAAGGTTAAATCACATGCCTGCTGCTCACTGATATAATAGCTTTTTTTAAACAATAAAGCACTGGTAAACTCAAAATAAGCTATCGGTTGTGGCGTTCCTACCTGAAGATTCGTTAATATTTTAGCATACTCATAGGAACGCTGAGCTTTACTTTTTCTGAAGAATTTATATGCTATTTGATTAACAATGTTTGGTGTTTTAAAGGACTTTACATTTAGCGTCTCTTTTTCAGTTTTAAAAAGCTTTAGAGAATTTCTATCTTGATCTCCAAATGGTTCACCTTTGGTTTCAAAATTTTCAATGCAGTCCTTTAGGAATGGCTCCAAACTCAAAAATTGATCATTTATAACTTGTGTTTTCTTCATGAATTAGCCTCTGGCAACACTATTAAATCTCCAAACTCTTTATTGAATCGTTCTATAACAATGCGTTTCCATCCGCCATTAGGTAAAAATGTTAATTCACCAAAATAGACCTTAGCTCCAATAGCATATAAGTCGACTCTTAAAAACGGAAAACCATCAGATAATTTCTTAGCAACTTCAGTCATCTCATTCAAAACGCTAGGTTTGTCGATATCTCTTTTTAAATACTCTTTAGTTGTTGAATCTGGCTGGATTTTATTCCATTCTAAATCGTAGAAACAATTTTTCATCTTACCATCTTCAAATGCTTTAATTAAAATATACTTAGGCACACCACCAAAACAGTAGTATTTATAATCAATTATATGTCCTCCGTCCAATTCGTTCAAATACTTTTCAGAAATCATTCTTGGAGGAATGGTCCTATAAATGCGTTCCCGACATTTATCGTAATAATTCCTAGACAAGAAAGACTTAATCTCTTTTCGAGTCGAATTCCAATCTAGTTTAGATTTATCATCAACAATAACATTATAGCCTGAGCCATGTGTACCTTTAAGCACAAATTGCTGTGGAAGCTCATCAAAAATGATGTCTTCAATAGCACTGTAAACTGTATGAATATCATTTAAATATTGAGCGCCAATTTTTTCTTTTACAATAGCTCTTACTTCGTACTTATCAACATAATCTTGAAAACGTTCTGTATAATAATACAACTTTAACCATTGAATTTTTTCAGCAAACTCAATTGGCTGCTCCAAATTGAGCTTTTGATTAGTCTTATAAAAATATTGAGCCTTAACAAACTGCACATCGCTGCTTTTGGTTAATTTTAAATATTTCAATAATAATTGATAGTATTTTCTTTTTAAAAAATTCATGTTTATTGATACTGATCTAATACAGCTTGTAATTCATTGAACATCTTTTTCGAGATAACATCTTTGGTAAAGTTTTCCTTTAAAAATTGATACCCATTTTGTTTGAATTTATCTTGTAATTCAGAATTAGTCATTAAAGCTTCGACTTTATTGGCAAAATCAATAGGATCACCAACCTTAGCTAATAGTCCAGTTTCATTTTCAACAACTACTTCAGGAATCCCACCAGCATCAGCAGCAACGATTGGTACTTTACAAGCATAAGCTTCTAAAAGCACACCTCCTGTGGGTTCATTATTTGATGTAAACATGAACAAATCAAACTCCGGTAACAATTCAGGAATGTTCTTTCTAAAACCAGCAAAAATAATATGTTCTTCTAAGCCTTTTTGCGCCACTAAATCTCTTATGTCTTGCTCCAATTCACCATCTCCAATTAAAATATACTTCGCTTTAATTTTTCGCTTAACCAATTCTTCAACTGCATTTACCCAAGTCACATGGTCTTTGAACCCTGTAAATGCTGCAATGTTTCCAACAATTTTATAATCTCTGGGAATATGAAATTCCTTATGCAATACTCCAGTCTTTTCTTGTTTGGTAAACTTGTTAATATCTGTCACACTTCCTACAACACATAACTTGCTTTCATCTTTCACAGCATATTTCAAAACATCAACAACAGGGTAGGATACGCATATGATTTTCTTTATGCCTTTATAATTGTATTTCCATTTTCTAAAGAAATTAGTATCAACACGCTTAATGAGTGTTCTACAGAGCACCAATGGAATTTTCAATCCATAAAAAACCGAAGCTAAAACTGATAAGGTATGAGAGTGACTGTTATGTATAAAAACAATATCGGCTTTATTTTTATCAGCTATTTGTTTTAAAGATTTAGCGAATTTTAAATCGTATTCCGATTTACATTCTAAACCTATTACTTGCATATTTTTTTGTGTAGCAATTTCATATATCTCAGAATTCTTAGCACAAACAATCCATTGATCCTCAACATATCCTAAATCTCGGAAAGCTTCATAGAGGTATATGATTTTTTGCTCATGGCCTCGCCAAACTTTAGAAACTGTTACTTGAATTAATCTCACGCTAAATAAATTTAAAGCAAATGTAAAATATTTCTCAGCATTAACCGCATATGCATTTCAATGTGTCAAAATAAATATGTAGAATCAACTTGAATTAAATACTTTTGCAGAGAATTCATTACAGATGAAAAAATTCAATACCGAACTAAAAAACACAATAGACACTCTAAAATCTGGTGGTATCATTTTATATCCAACGGATACGGTTTGGGGAATTGGTTGTGACGCTACAAATATTGACGCCGTTAAAAAAATCTATCAATTAAAGCAGCGTGAAGAAACCAAAAGCATGATCTGTTTGGTTGTAGACGATAGAATGCTGAAAAAGCATGTAGAAATAGTTCCTCAAGTTGCATTAGATATTATTGATTTAACCGAAAACCCAACAACAATTATTTATGAAAACCCAAAAGGTCTTGCCGAGAATTTAATTTCTAATGACAATACGATTGCTATTCGAATTCCCGATGACGAATTTTGTTTTCAATTATTACGGAAATTTAATTCACCAATCGTCTCAACTTCTGCGAATATTGGTGGACAGCCTACTCCGAATTCATTCAAAGAAATACCTCAAGAGATTTTAAAAGGTGTAGACTATATTGTAAATTTGCATCAGGATAAAAAAACCCAAAAACCTTCATCAATTATTAAGTTAAATACTGATGGATTAGTTAAAATTATCCGTGAATAAAATCCAATTAATTGGAATCTCAACATGAATCATAAAGAGGCTTTACACCATAATATTTTTAATATAATTTCACAATCTGCTAAAGAGTTAGAGCTTGAAGCATTTGTTATTGGTGGTTATGTAAGAGATTATATATTGGAACGTGGCTCACATAAAGATATCGATATAGTTGCAATTGGTAGCGGTATCGCGTTGGCTAAACAAGTGGCAAAAAACCTGCCAACACAACCTAAAGTTCAAATTTTTAAAACGTATGGCACAGCCATGCTTCGTTATGACGATATTGAGATTGAATTTGTAGGCGCTCGTAAAGAGTCTTATAATGAAGATAGCAGAAATCCTATTGTTGAAAATGGAACGCTACAAGACGATCAAAACCGCCGTGATTTCACGATAAATGCACTTGCTTTAAATTTAAGTGAAGCAAATTATGGTGACCTTTTAGATCCATTTGATGGTGTAAAAGATCTGAATAATAAAATTATTCGAACACCACTAAATCCTGATATCACCTATAGTGATGACCCATTGCGCATGATGCGAGCCATCCGTTTTGCAACTCAGTTAAATTTTGAGATTGAAGAAGTTTCTCTAACTGCAATTGAAAGAAACAAGCAAAGAATTGAAATTATTACCAAGGAACGTATTGTTGTTGAGCTTCATAAAATATTAGAAAGTAAAGTGCCTTCAATTGGGTTTCTATTACTAGAAAAAACAGGATTACTTGACATAATACTTCCCGAACTTACAGCCTTAAAAGGAATTGATGAAGTTGAAGGTCAACGTCATAAAGACAACTTTTATCACACGTTAGAAGTAGTAGACAATATTTCAAAGCATACAGAAGATGTTTGGTTACGCTGGGCAGCGTTGTTACATGACATAGGTAAAGCGCCAACCAAGAAGTTTAGTAAAAAAGTTGGGTGGACCTTCCATGCCCACGAATTTGAAGGCTCCAAAATGGTATATCACCTATTTAAGCGTTTAAAGATGCCATTAAATGATAAAATGAAATTTGTTCAAAAAATGGTTTTCATGAGTTCTCGCCCAATAGTCCTAGCAACTGATATTGTTACAGATTCTGCCGTGAGACGTTTGGTTTTTGATGCTGGTGATTATGTCGAAGATTTAATGACACTTTGTGAAGCTGATATCACCACTAAAAATCCAAAGAAATTTTCAAAGTATCACAACAATTTTAAAATCGTACGTCAAAAAATAATTGAAGTTGAAGAGCGTGATCAGGTCCGAAATTTTCAGCCTCCAATTTCTGGTGAAGAAATAATGTCTGCATTTAATTTAAAACCTTCACGTGAAATTGGATTAATTAAAGACCGTATTAAGGAAGCTATCCTAGATGGCGACATCCCCAATGAATATGACGCTGCATACCAATTAATGCTGAAAGAAGGCAAACGATTAGGACTAAAAATTAGTTAAATGATTACACTGGTTAGAGCAAATTCTAAACATCCTGATTTTATAAATCTTGTAAAGCAATTAGACGCATATTTAAAAATCATTGATGGTGATGAGCATGAGTTCTATAATCAGTATAATAATATTGATGCTTTAGAGCATACTGTAATTGCTTATTTAAACAATGACCCTATTGGCTGTGGTGCTATTAAAATATACGACAAAGATTCTGTTGAAATTAAACGCATGTATACGTCAATTGAAGCAAGAGGAAATGGTGTCGCATCCAAAATTTTAAACGCATTAGAAAACTGGGCAAGAGAATTAAATTTTAAATCGTGCATTCTAGAAACAGGAATTCGACACGTTGAGGCTGTTGCGCTGTATAAAAAAAACAAGTATACAATCATTGAAAATTACGGTCCTTATAAAAATGTAGATACTAGTTTATGTTTTAAAATGATGCTATAAAACCATGATAAGAGAAAACAAAAAAGTTATTTATTGGTTGCTTACTGGGTGTGTACTCATTTTCACAATGGTGATTATAGGAGGTATTACAAGACTTACGCATTCGGGATTATCAATTTCAAATTACAAACTTATTTCTGGCACCATTCCTCCACTAAATGATATGGAATGGAATGCCGCTTTTGATTTATATAAGCAATACCCAGAATATCAAAAATTGAATACCCATTTTTCGCTTCAAGAATTTAAAGACATTTATTTTTGGGAATGGCTCCATCGCTTCTTAGGAAGAATGATTGGATTGGTGTTTTTTCTTCCTTTTTTATATTTCTTATTAAAAAAGCAACTCAGCAATGCAACTGTGAAAAAATCCGTCGTTTTGATGATTCTAGGTGCTTTTCAAGGATTTTTAGGCTGGTATATGGTTAAAAGTGGATTGGTTGACAATCCAGATGTAAGTCATTATAGATTAGCAGCGCATTTAACTACAGCATTCATCACATTCGCATATACCTTTTGGGTGGCATTAGATCTCATATTTCCAAATAAAAAAAATATTAATAAACACTTTAGAACACTTATTCGCGTCGGATTAACGGTGTTACTAATTCAAATTATCTATGGCGCCTTTGTTGCTGGATTGGATGCTGGTTTTATTCATAACCATTGGCCGATGATGAGTGAAAACAAATGGATTCATGAAACCGTATTTATAGAACAAAATCCATTATACAAAAACTTTATCGAAGGAAAAAGTGGTATTCAATTTGTGCATAGAATGCTTGCATATGTGGTAGTCATCCTTATAATGATGATTTGGTATAAAGCAAAACAAATGGATTTGAGTAAATATCAATTAATAGGTATTAACTTAATGTTTGCAATGGTTTGTCTTCAGTTTTTACTTGGTGTGTTAACCTTGCTTTTAGCAGTACCCGTTTGGCTCGGAGTCGCGCATCAAATTGGAGCCTTTTTCTTGCTCACTACAATGACATTTACCTTACATCGTTTCAGTAAATAATTCAAAAAAAGCATACCTTTGCAAAATAATTTATTAGTATGATTTATAGATTTAGAGTAATTCTCGACAATGATACAGAGGAAGATATATTTCGCGATTTAGAAATTCGAGAATCCGATACACTTGAAGACTTACATAACATTGTCACTCAATCCTTTGGGTTTGATGGTGCCGAAATGGCTTCCTTTTATATTAGTAACGATTCCTGGGAACAAGGCGAAGAAATTTCTTTGTTTGATTTGAGTGAAGGAAATACACCTACACGTTCGATGGCTGGAACAACTATTAGCGACGTTGTACATGAAATGCAAACCAAGTTAATTTATGTATATGATTTTTTGAGTATGTGGACGTTCTTTGTTGAGCTAGCTGAAATTGTTGATGAAGCCGAAGGCTTAGATTATCCTAATTTAATGTTTGTTCATGGACAAATACCTGGTGATGCACCTGAAAAATTGTTTGAAGCAGAAGATGAAGATAATTTTGATGAATTTGAGGATGATATAGATGTTAACGATTATGACAATCTCGATTTTGACGAAAATTGGAATTGATACTTTTCCGATATATATTAAAAAAGCATTCCTAATTGGGAATGCTTTTTTATTTTAGTACTGTAACAAAACCAAAATACAATCGTCAAACATTAACAATCAACCAAAAACCAAACATCTTGGATTCAATTCTAACAATCAACAATCTTACCAAAAAATTTGGCTACTTAACAGCTGTGAAAAATTTAACATTCACCATTAACAAAGGGAATGTCTATGGTATACTCGGTCCGAACGGCAGTGGAAAATCAACTACGCTGGGCGTTGTATTAAATGTAGTTAACAAAACGGAAGGCGACTATCATTGGTTTGATGGCAATACAACCACACATGATGCTCTTAAAAAAGTTGGAGCTATCATTGAACGACCAAATTTCTACCCTTATATGACGGCTTATGAGAATCTAAAATTGGTTTGTAAAATAAAAGGAGTCGATTATAGTAAAATTGATGAAAAACTAAAGATAGTCGGTTTAGACGAGCGAAAAGATAGTAAATTCAGAACCTATTCTTTAGGAATGAAACAACGTCTTGCCATAGCTTCGGCCTTATTAAATGATCCCGAAATATTAATTCTGGATGAACCAACTAATGGTTTGGACCCTCAGGGAATTCATCAAATTAGATCGCTAATTAAAGAAATAGCTAGCAAAGGAACGACCATTTTATTAGCCTCACATTTATTAGATGAAGTTGAAAAAGTTTGCACACATGTTGTTGTACTTAATAAAGGTGAAAAATTATATTCTGGACGTGTAGATGAAATGATTTCTAGTCATGGTTTTTTTGAATTAAAGACGGACAAACATGATGTTTTAATGGAGTTTTTAGAGAATAACACCTCATTTGGAAAACTTAAAGTTGAAGATGAAATTATTACTGCTTTTTTAAATGAGCCGTTGGATGCATCAACTTTCAACAAATTATTGTTTGATAAAGGAATAACACTATCTCATTTAGTTAAACGAAAAGAAAGTTTAGAAGAGCAATTTTTACAATTAACTGACAACAACTAATCATCACATCAAAAAAAGCAATCCACCATGTTTCGACTTATACAATTAGAATTACAAAAACTTTGGCTAAATAAAGCCAGCAAAGTATTGATATACATATCATTTATTTTACCCTTTACAGTTTTAATTCTGTCTTCAATAAAAATAAATTTCTTTGGCTTTTTTACTCTGGAATTAGGAGAATTAGGCATATTCAACTTTCCCATAATTTGGCATATCACAACGTTCTTTGCCGCCCAATTCAAGTTTTTCTTTGCAATTGTAGTAGTCAGTATGATAGGAAATGAGTACAGTAATAAAACCATAAAGCAAAACTTAATTGATGGATTAAGTAAAAAGGAATTTATCCTTTCAAAATTTTATACGATTGTTTTCTTTTCATTAGTTGCAACCGTATTAATTGGTGTAGCAACTTTTTTAATAGGATTGTATTACTCAAGTTATACAGAAGTAGCAATTATATTTAGAGAAATAGAATTCTTACCTGCGTATTTCGTGAAGCTTGTTGGATTCTTTAGCTTATGTCTGTTTTTCGGAATGCTTGTTAAACGTTCTGCATTTGCTCTGGGTCTTTTATTTATACAATATCTTTTTGAATGGATTGTTTTCTGGGCGGTGGTTGAAAACACAACCGCTGATATTGCATGGAAAGTAAAAAGCTTTCTGCCATTAGAATCTATGTGGAAACTAATCGATCAGCCAATTCAAAGAATAATTATGACCAAATTTCCTGAAAAACAGGATTTAGTTTATGATTATGGGGTACACTGGTACGAATTTGTAATCGTCATAGGCTGGACTGCTATATTTGTATTTTTATCGTATAGATTATTAAAAAAGCGAGATTTGTAATATCTTCGAAGCAGATAACCTATTTAGTAGGTTGTTAAAAATTGCTATTATTTAAAAACACATTTTGAAAAGCTTAAATTTGAGTAGGTATTTAATGACTTAAATTGTTATATACCTATACTCATGATTTGCAAAATTGTGTTCGTTTTGTATGTAATAATGTTTTGATGAAAAAGAAACTCTCACTTTTTTTATTTATTTTTTTATTCAGCTTAGTTGCGTTTTCTCAGAACGAAGCCTCCAATTGGTATTTTGGACAGAACGCTGGATTGAGATTTAATGGCTCTACTGGAGCCGTTACTGCAATTACAGATGGACAATTAAATACCCTTGAAGGCTGTACTTCAATTTCGGATACAGACGGTAATTTGTTATTCTATTCAGATGGAAGAACTATTTGGAATAGCGCTCATTTACCCATGGCTAATGCTAGTGAAGCCTTTGGAACTGGATTAAAAGGAGACGATTCTAGTACGTCTTCAGGCTTAATTGTTCCAAAACCACAAGACTTAGATTCTTATTATATTTTTACAGTGGATGAACCTCATCATGATAACCCTTCAGCTCCAACTGGCAATGATGATGGTCTTAATAATGGATTGATGTACTCACTAGTTGACATCACCTTAGATGGCGGCTTAGGCGATGTAGATCCTCTTGAAAAAAATGTACCGCTAATTACTTATGATGTAAATAATGCTGATCAAGAACGATTTAAATGTTCAGAAAAAATTACTGCAGTTAAAGCTGATGATTGTTCTTCATTTTGGGTGATCACACATTTTGTAGATAAATTTTATGCGTTCAAAGTAGACATAAATGGAGTCGATATGACGCCTGTCATTTCAACCGTTGGTCCAGAAGTCCCTGTTGAAGGCTATAGAAGAAATGCCTTAGGCTATATAAAAGCATCTCCAGATGGCACAAAACTAGTCGTTGCTCATTTTGGTTTTGCTACTACTTTTGGAGCAGACGCTCCTGGTGGTGTGTATTTATTCGATTTTAATAATGACACGGGAGTTGTTACAAATAGCTTAGAATTATACGGCCCTGAAAATAATGGAAGCCCTTATGGTGTTGAGTTTTCTTCTGAAAACCGTAAAGTCTACGCCACTGTTGGTATAGGTGGTGGTGGAAATGGTGTGAGTGAACTATTACAATGGGATTTAGAAAGTGCTGATATACCTAATTCTCAAAGTTTAATACACAGTTCGACTCAAATTAGTGCAGGCGCCTTACAATTAGGATTAGATAGACGGATTTATCGCGCCCAAGTAAGTTTTGCAGATTTTGGTACGACAGGAACACATTTAGGTATTATTAATAATCCTGAAGCAAATGGAGCAGGAACAAATTATGATGACACGGGAATTCTAGTTGATGTTAATGGTGGTTTTCAAAATTTAAGCCGAATTGGGTTACCTCCTTTTATACAGTCCTTGTTCAATTCACAAATTGATATTATTCAAAATGGAATAAGTACTACGGCGCTACTGCTTTGCGATAATGATAATTACACATTAATGGCTGAAGACCTTCCTGGAGCTACCTATACCTGGACAAAAGACGGACTTATCCTACCAGAATTAACGTATCAATTACTAGTAGATACACCTGGTACATATGAAGTGTTTATTGAACCAAATAATGGAGAATGTCCAATTGAAGGTGAAGCTCTAGTGAGCTATTTTGGTAATCCTATAGCTAATCAACCTTCCGACATAATTGTTTGTGATGCTACCTCAGTATCCGTTTTTGACTTAACAGTCCAAGATGCAGATGCTCTAGACACTCAAGATCCAAATGACTTTACAGTTCATTATTACAGGAGTTTGATAGACGCCACAGATAACACGAATGAAATTATAGGAGATTTTAACAATACTAGTAATCCTCAAGAAATCTTTTTAAGAGTTGACAACAATAGCAATTCAAATTGCTATGATTTAACGTCATTTAATATACAAGTATATGTTTCCCCAGTTATTGAAACATTGAATGACATTACCTCGTGTGATGATGATTTTACCGGAAATCCAATGGATGGATTTATTACGCAAACCTTAAGCGATTTTAATGCTAGCATACTTGGTACGCAAGATGGCGCTTTATATACAATTACGTATCATCCTAGTCAGTTAGATGCCGATGATAATACTAACAGTCATCCGGATTCATTCACCAATACAACAGCATACACGGAAGACATTTTCGTAAGAATAGAAAATAATGCCAATACGGATTGTTACAACACTGATGTTTTCACTCTAAACGTTAATGATGCTCCTGAAGCGTTTGACACGACACTAATACAATGTGATGAAGATGGAATTCCAGAAGGGTTTACAACGTTTAATATTAATCAAGTTTTTGATGATATTACAGGTGGAGCAGGAAATAGAACGATAAATTACTACTTGTCCGTTCTAGATGCTATTGATGATATCGATGAAATAAATGGTGATGCATTCGAAAATTATTTCAACCCACAAACAGTATATGCCAAGGTTACAAATGATACTACTGGGTGTTATAATATTGCAATAGTGACTCTAGAAGCAAGCACTACATCTTCCAATAATGCTTTCATAGAAACTTGTGATGATGATGGAACAGAAGATGGATTTCATAGTTTTACACTGTCTGATGTTGACACTGATGTTTTGGCCGGTTTACCTGTAGATTTAGACATAGTGTATTACGAAACTTATCAAGATGCACTTGTTGAGGAAAATCCACTACCGAACGCTTTCACCAATACAATTCCGTATTCGCAAGTTATATTTGCTCGCGTTGAAAACTCAAATGCGTGTTATGGCATTAGTGAAATTCAGCTAACCGTTCTTGAACTACCAAATGTTGAAACAACATTTGAGACACTTTATTGTTTAAATGATTATCCAGAACTTATTACATTAACTGGCGGCGTCATCGGTGATAACCCAAGCAACTATTATTACGACTGGTCAACAGGTGAAACAACTTCAGAAATCATGGTCAATGAACCTGGAACCTATTCCATTCGAGTCACTAATACCGACGGTTGTTTTAAGGACAGAACCATTACGGTGATTCCTTCCAACATTGCCACTATAACCGATATAAATGTTGTGGATGCCTCGCAAAACAATAGTATTACCGTTCTTGTTTCAGGTGAAGGAGAATATGTTTATGCACTTGATGATATAAATGGTCCTTATCAGGTGAGTAATGTATTTGAAAACATAGTACCTGGCTTATACACAGTATTTGTGAAAGATATTAAAAATGATTGTGGTATAGCAGATACCATCGTTTCAGTAATTGGGTTCCCAAAATATTTTACACCAAACAATGACAATATTCATGATTATTGGCAAGTGTATGGCATATCGACCCAATTTCAATCACATAGTCTAATTTACATTTTCGATCGTTATGGTAAATTAATTATAGAACTCGATCCTCTGAGTAAAGGTTGGGATGGTACATTAAATGGATATCCATTGCCTTCAACTGATTATTGGTTTTATGTGACTCTCGAAGATGGTAGAGTTTTTAAAAGCCATTTTGCTCTTAGGAGATAATTTAAATAATGTAAATTGTATTTAATGAGGCTTACAAAATTAATAACAGTACTTCTTACGTTGGCTTTTTCAATTTCCTCATTTGCTCAGGACATAGAACTATTTCAACAATTTAATGGCCAATACGACTACACTGCAATTGGAAACACATTGAATATTGTAGAAAATGGTTCTTCAGGGTTATGTAGTATTTTAACATCGTCTTCAGCCACCTTGAATCTTAATTCAAATCAAACTGTTGTCGCTGCCTATATGTATTGGGCAGGATCTGACACAGGCGATTTTGAGGTAGAATTGAATAATATTCCTGTTTCTGCTCAACGTACATTCAGTGACGCTCTCGATACTAACAGAGTGTTTTTTGCAGCTTTCGCCGATATTACTACGATAGTCCAAAATCAAGGTAATGGTTTATATACCGTTTCAGAATTTGACTTGACTGGAGTTATAAACCCTTATTGTCCTACGGGAACTAATTTTGGGGGTTGGGCAATTACCATTATTTACCAAGATTTAAGTTTACCTCTAAACCAACTCAATGTTTATGATGGTTTGGAAAGTGTTCCTACCAATTTAACGATAACGCTTAACAACCTCAATGTTCTTGATAATGCAGGTGCAAAAATAGGATTTATTGCATGGGAAGGCGATTCTGCTTTAGCAGTGAATGAACAGTTGTCCATTAATGGAAACCCAATTGGAAATCCACCTCTAAATCCTGTAAATAATGCTTTTAACGGCACAAATAGTTTTACCGGAGCAAACAATTTGTACAACATGGATATTGATGTTTATAATATCCAAAATAACATAAATATTGGTGATACCTCTGCGACAATTAGTCTAACATCAGGGCAGGATTTCGTTATGATTAATAATATCATAACCGTTTTAAACAGCCGATTACCTGATGCAACTGCTCGTATTGATACTTACGAAGTAAATTGTGATACTACTTTAGAAATTGAATTAGATTATACGATTTATAACACAAATAGTACAGAAGCATTACCCAGTAACACGCAAATCGCTTTTTATGCAAATGGCACTTTAATTGGTCAGGCTTTGACTTCAAATACTATACCAATAAATGAGTCTCTTAGTAGCACAGTCGTTTTACAAATTCCTGATAATCTAGGTGATACAATTAATATAATAGTAGTAGTTGATGATAATGGTTCAGGCGTAGGAAGTGTTCCCGAAATTAGTGAAATTAATAATACTTCAAATCAAATAACAATCGACTTATTAAGCCTCCCTTCTATTCAAATATTGCCAGACACAATTGGCTGTGACCAAGGATTTGATTCTGCAATTTTTAATTTAGTTGAAATAGCTACTAGCAATTTTAACACTTCTTTACTAGTTCATTTTTATACCAATCTAAATGATCTAGAACAAAATGAAAATGAAATTACCAATCCCGAAGCCTATACAAACACCGCTAATCCTCAGTCGATTTATGCTAAAATCGAAACACCTCCTTGTTATGAAATTTTACAATTCGAGATTTCTGTAGACAATTGCCCTCCTCATGTTCCCGAAGGCTTTTCACCTAATAATGATGGTCCAAACGACTGGTTTAATATACAAGGATTGTATGATGTATTTGAAAATCATGAACTCCATATTTACAATCGATATGGTACGTTAATTTTTGAAGGAGACAATTCCAATTCCTGGAATGGAACAATCAATAGAGGTTTAAATAATCACGGTAAAATTGTACCAGTAGGAACCTATTACTACATCCTAAATCTAAACGAAACAGGCTATCAATCTCTAGTAGGCTGGGTATATGTAAATTATTAATGCATTAGAGAAAATACATTTTCTCGTCCAATATTCGGATGAAACCACTTCCAAATGTTAATGTTTTAAGTATTTCATCGTGTTTTATTGCGTTTTATCTTATTTACGCATATATTTCAAGTATAAATAAATGATCTCAATATAAGTGTCCCCAAATCACTTTTTGTTGATGTATTAAACTTAACCGCATTAGAATGAAAACATTCAAAATCTCCCTCCTTGTATTGGCTTGTGTATTGTGCAACTTTACGTTCTCACAACAAATCATTATTGACAATTCTTTCAATGCGCAACAGCTTATAGAAAACAACCTGATTCAAGGCTGTGTGGAAACATCAAATATAAACTCAATCGTCAACGGAACTGTAAATGGTTTTAATAGTTTTGGTTATTTTGAAAGAGGTACATCCAATTTTCCCTTTGAAAATGGAATTATGCTTTCTACAGGAAATGCGACTTCAGGAGGTAATACGCAGAATAATTCCACATTGAATGAAGGTCAAGATAACTGGCTAACAGACACCGATTTAGAAACCGCTTTAGGAATAAACGGAACTTTAAACGCCACATCGATAGAATTTGACTTTACTTCAGTAGTAAATCAAATTCAGTTCAATTACATTCTTGCTTCAGAAGAGTATTTTGGGAATTTTCCTTGCCAATACTCAGATGGATTCGCATTTTTAATAAAACGAGCCGGAACAAATGATCCTTATACAAACATTGCGGTAATTCCTGGTACATCAATACCTGTAAATACCAACACGATTCACAATGAAATAGTTGGTTTTTGTAATGCTGAAAATGAACAGTATTTCGAAGGTTATAATTTAGGAGACACTAATTATAATGGAAGAACTTCTGTAATGACAGCGACGGCGAATATTATACCAAACATCCAATATCATATTAAACTCATTATAGCTGATCAAACGGATCAAAATTATGATTCAGCTGTATTTATCGAAGGAAATAGTTTTAATTCTACAGTCAATTTAGGCGATGATATTCAATCCTGTGCCGACACAATTCAACTCAATGCAAACATTGACAATCCTCTTGCAACATATACTTGGTATTTAAACAATACACTTATTAATGGAGCAACTCAAACGACTTTAGAGGTTGCACAAACTGGAGACTATACTGTAATTATTGAGATTCCATTATCAAACTCAACTTGCGTTATAGAAGATTCTATTAATGTGAGTTTAAGTACAACACAATCTGCTGCACCAATTACAAATTATGAAATTTGCGATGTAGGTTTAGATACTATTGAAACATTCGACTTAAGCTCTAAAAATAATGAAGTATTAGGTTCAGTTCCTCCGGGAAATTATGCGATATCATATCACTATACTCCTGCGAGTGCTACTAACAATACAACACCTATCAATACTCCAATTCAAAATTCTTCAAACCCACAATTTATATTCGTTAGAATTGAAGATACAGATTCGGGTTGTTTAGCTTTTTTAAGCTTTGAATTAATTGTAAATCCAATTCCAATCATTTCACAACCAACAGATTTATTAATATGTGATGATACCTCTGCAGATGGAATTACTGCTATAGATCTTTCTCAAAAAGACGATGAAATCACAAATTCTCAATCGAATTTAAACGTAACATATCACTTTACACAAGCCGATGCAGATTTAGGCTCAAATGCTATTTCATTGCCTTATACAAACACGAATCAGACTGAAACTCTATTTGTAAGAGTCGTCAATTCTCAAACTGGTTGTGTAAATACAACAACATTAAATATTTCGGTGTTAGATAATCCGGTTATCAATACAGATTCACATTATATTGATGCCTGTGATACTGAACACGATGGCTATGCTTCATTTGATTTAACTAGTATAATTGGTGAGGTACTTGAAGGATTAACAGGAGTCTCTGTTACGTTTCATGAAACAATTGGTGATGCTGAATCAGGTATTAATGCTATATCAAATGAAACCAACTATGACAACACTATTTTCGAAGAACAAGACATTTTTATAAGAGTTGAAGACAACACAACAGGATGTGCATCTATAACAACAGTTGAAATTCATCCAAACTTATTGTTAACGGGAACCAATGTTCAAAATTTCTCTTTATGCGATGAAAATAATGATGGCATTGACGGGTTTGATTTAAATAATGTTGCGGGTTCAATTATGAATGACATTGAAGATCTTAGCATCGTTTTTTATGAAACAGAAACCGACCGTGACAATCAAACAAATCCGATTGACGACACGCAACTTTATATTCCTACTAGTAATCCACAGACCATTTATATTACAATTAGTAGTCCAACATGTTTAGAGTTCGAAACAATCGATTTAATTGTAAACCCTGTTATTGAATTTGATTCCATTGGCACCGTCCCAGTTTGTGATTCGGATCAAGATGGGTTTACCTCTATTGAGCTTGCAATATTCGATGCTCAGGTAACTCTAGGTCAATCAGAATTTACAGTTACATATTTCGAAACGGAAGCTGATGCGACCTCAAATTCGAATGCATTACCAGCATTTTACACTAATATTAGTAATCCTCAAACCTTATATACTCGAATTACCTATAGCATTACTGGTTGTGCTGATACTAATGAATTTGAAATTCAAATTTTGGATGCTCCAATTACGGCAACACCGAGTAATATTATAATATGTGATAACGATCAAGATGCAATTTCAATTGTTGATTTAACTAGCGTAATTCCAGAATTGGTTACCGACACAACAGATAGATCCATTTCGTTTCATTTAACCTTATCTGAAGCAGATTCGAACATTAATTCTATTGTTAATCCAACAGCTTATTCAAGTAACACACAATCTATATTCGTTAGAGTGACAAATACTATAACAGGATGTCATGCTACTGAAAGCTTTGAAATTATTGTAAATACACTTCCCGTATTTATTCCAATAAGTAATTATAAAATATGTGAAGACACCTATGATGCCATAGGAGATTTCACTTTTTCGACTAAAGATACTGAGATTCTCAATGGGCAAACTGGCAAACAAACACTCTATTTCACATCCCAAATGGATGCTGATAATAGAACTAATGCTATCGATAAAAATAGTGCTTTTCAAAATACATCTAATCCCCAAATTATCTATGTTCGTGTAGAAAATTTAAGTGATTACGATTGTTTTAGTACTGCTTCATTTACAATTGAGGTCGGTGTAAATCCTGAATTTAATGAACCAACAGATTGGTTTGTGTGTGATACTATTGAAAATGATGGCTTTGATACATTTGATTTAACTCAAAAAATTTCAGAAATTTCCCAAGGCATTCCCGATAACTTAACGATTACATTTTATACGTCTCAAGCGAATGCCGAAAACAGCATTAACCCAATTGATTTGCAGTATACCAATACCGTAAATCCGCAACAAATTTATGTTCAAGTTGATAATGGTACCATATGTAATTCCATCACTAGTTTTGAACTAAATGTAATACAAGCGCCAGAAGCAAACCCTGCTCAGCCTATAATTTTATGTGATGACAATCATGATGGGATTGTTACTTTCGACTTGACACAATCAGAATTTGACATTTTAGATGTACGACAAGATGATATTGTAATCTCATATTTTGAGTCAGTTAGTGATTTGGATAACAACACCAATGAAATAACAGCACCTGAATCCTATACAAATCTAACTAATCCTCAAACTGTATATGTTAAAATAGAAAATACAATTTCCAATTGTTATTTAGCGATTCCGCTAGAGTTACAAGTTAACCTCCCTCCGGCTATAAATGATTTTCAAACTCATGAGATTTGTGATAACGACACCAATAGTTTTGAGTTATCCAATATAGATTCGATACTTTTAATTGAAACTACAGATGTGTTGGTGTCCTATTATTCAACTCAACTTGATGCATTTGAACAAACCAATGCACTCAATTCAAATTACAATTATCAAACAAATAATGATACAATTTATGCACGTGTTGAATTTTCAACTACGCAATGTTACCTTATTTATCCATTTCAATTAGTGGTAAACAGCTTACCAATTGCGTATCAACCAAACGATCTCGAAGATTGCGACGATGATTTTGATGGCCTTCTTGAATTCGATTTTGTGCAACAATCAGTTGCTGTAATTGGAACACAAAATCCGAATAACTTTATCGTAACCTATTATACCGATGGCTTTTCTGCTGAAGAAGGTCTGAACGATTTAGGAATTACCCATGAAGCCTATAATGGAGAAACTATTTTCGTTCGAATAGAAAATGTGTCTACTGGATGCTATAGCCTAACACAATTTAATACAATCGTCCATCCAAAACCGATTCTTGAAATTGGAGATCAAGTAGTATGTTTGGATAATTTACCGTTACTAGTTAGTGCCAATACAAATAATACAGGAGACCTCTATTTATGGTCAACAAATGAGATTACACCTGAAATTGAAATTACTGAAATTGGAACCTATTGGGTAACTGTAACATCACCTTTAGGATGTGAAACCACTGAAGTTTTTAATGTGATAGAGTCAGAAGCGGCCATAATAGAAGTTACAGAAACTATTGATTTCTCAGATCCCAACAATATAGTGGTCACTATAAGTGGAATAGGTAATTATTTATATGTTTTAGATGATGGAGAACCTCAAGATTCTCCAGTTTTCGAAAATGTAGCTTTAGGCTATCATACAATTACAATTATCGATTTAAACGGTTGTGCCGAAGTAACTAAGGACGTAGTGGTTATTGACGCCCCTAAATTCATGACACCAAATGGAGACTCCTATTTTGATACGTGGCATATAACAGGTGTCGAAACCTTACCAGGGACAATTATTTACATTTTTGATAGATATGGTAAATTGTTAACTCAACTTACATCTACTTCTAGAGGTTGGGATGGCAGGTATAATGGTGCATTAATGCCTGCAACTGATTATTGGTTCCTTGCTGATGTAAAAAAGGGTGATATTGCTTTTCAGGTAAAAGGTCACTTTGCACTACGCCTTTAATCGTTATTTAAGAGCTTTAACATTCCATTTATCACATAACTACAAGGGTATTTGTATCTTTGTAGTTCGTAAGAATTGTATATGATTAAGTTTCTCCAAATTTTGTGTTTAGTATGCTCTACTGTGGCTTTAGGTCAAAATATTCAGGTAGATAGTCAAACGTATACGCCTCAAGAACTTATTGAGAACGTTTTAATCGATAGTGATTGTATTGAAAACGTAACGGTAACTAATGTTGTTGGTGGCGATTTCAATAATACGGATCAAAGCTATGGCTTTTTTGATGCCTCTGGAACTACTTTTCCTTTTCAAAGTGGTATTGTTTTGAGTACTGGAAGACTTATTAATACTCAAGGCCCTAATAATTCTCTAAGCGATGATGATGCACCAAATTGGTCGGGTGATTCAGATTTAGAAACGGTTTTGAATGAGTCAAACACCCATAATGCAACCATTATAGAATTTGAGTTTACTTCTGTTGCTTCACAAGTAAGTTTTAGGTATATATTTGCTTCCGAAGAATACCAAGAAAATAATGCTGGAACCTGTCAATACTCAGACTTATTTGGATTTCTTATTCGTCCAGAATCTGCTTCACAATACGAAAACATTGCGCTCGTTCCTGGAACCGATATACCCGTAAAAGTAACAACAGTACATCCAGAAATTGTTGGAGGCTGTCCTGCTGAAAATGAAACTTATTTTGGAAGTTTCAATGGTTCTGTTTCTCCAATTAATTTCAATGGTCAAACGGCAATATTAACAGCGACAGCTAATGTCATTCCAAATCAAGTGTATCAAGTGAAATTAGTGATTGCCGACGAACAAAATTACAGATATGACTCAGCTGTATTCCTAGAAGCAGGAAGTTTTCAGTTATCAACCGACATTGGTCCAAATCGCTTATTAGCGACTAACACTGCATTATGCGAAAACGAAATCTATACTCTAGATGCTACAGAACCAGGCACTTCCAACACCTATACTTGGTTTAAAGATGGCATAGAACAAGTATCTGAAACGAATCCAGTGTACGAAGTTGTTGATGCTGGCACTTATAATGTTGAAGTTACTCTCGATAATAATTGTATTGCATATGGTGAAGCAATTATAGAGTACTCCTTAAATCCAATTGCTGTAGATTCAATATTAGTTGAATGTGATCAAAATCAAGATGGTATTACTTTTTATGATTTATATGACGCGGTTTCTAACTTGACTAATATTGACGGTTCTTTATTCGTTTCAAATTTCTTTTATACCGAAACTGATGCAATCAACACTACTAATCCTATAGTTACTCCAAACAGTTTTCAAAATAACGCTCCTTTTCAAATCGTTTATGCTCGTGTTGAAAATCAAAATGGCTGCTATGCGATTGGTGAACTCCAATTACAAATTTCAAATAATATAGTAATAATTCCCGATTTGGAAGCATGTGATGGAACTGTAATTGATGGAGTTGCAAATTTCAATCTAAATGACATATCAGCGTCAATTCAGAATCAAATTCCTGTTGATGCTATGATATCATATTATGCTACGGAAGAAGATGCCTTTATTGAAAGCAACAATTTATCAGCTGATTATCAAAACACCTCTCCGAACTTGCAAACGATATTCGTTAAAATCAATAGTAATAATCAGTGTTTTGCAATTATCGCTACTAATTTAGTGGTACTTTATACTCCTATTCTCTTGGAAGGTGAAGCTTTGATATATTGTTTAAATCATTACCCTGAAACCATAACAATTTATGGTGGTGTCCAATATGATTCACCGAGCAATTACTATTATGAATGGTTACTAAATGGAAATCCTACTGGAGTTAATACATCGTTCAATGAAATCAATGAAATTGGGATATATACGGTTATTGTTACGGATCCAAATGGTTGTTCAGCCTCTCGGACTATTACAGTTTCAGGGTCTGATATTGCTATAATCGAAAACATATCAATTGTAGAAGGAGGTCAGAATAATACCATAACCATTCAAACTTCTGGAGAAGGATTTTATGAATATGCCTTAGATGAAATCAATGGCTTCTACCAGGGATTACCGGTGTTTTCTAACATTTCGCCTGGATTTCATACTGTTTATGTTAGAGATCGTAATGGTTGTGGAATAACGGAACAAATAGTTTCTATACTCGGATTTCCACAATATTTCACTCCTAATGATGACAATGTTCATGATACATGGAAAATTTATGGTGTCAATTCAGAATTCAATCAAGGCATTGATATTAAAATATTTAATCGCTATGGAAAATTATTAGCTCATCAAAATCATCTTAATAATGGTTGGGATGGAACTTTAAATGGCGATGTATTACCTAGTGATGATTATTGGTTTATTGTTACCTTAATTGATGGAAGAATCTATCAAGGTCATTTTGCGCTTGTGCGTTAATTGTTTAAATTTATAAGCCAGAAAACAAGCTCTTATAGTTGCTCAATGAAATTTAAAATCCAATCAGAATTTAATCCAACTGGCGATCAACCTCAAGCTATCAAGCAACTTGTTGACGGCATCAATTCTAATGAGAAATATCAAACTTTGCTCGGTGTTACTGGGTCTGGTAAAACTTTTACTGTCGCAAATGTGATTGAATCCGTTGAACGACCTACACTCGTTTTAGCTCACAACAAAACTTTAGCAGCACAATTATATTCTGAATTTAAACAGTTTTTTCCAGAAAATGCTGTTGAATATTTTGTGTCTTATTATGACTATTACCAGCCAGAAGCCTACATACCAGTTTCGGGAGTTTATATTGAAAAAGATTTATCTATAAACGAGGAAATCGAAAAAATGAGGTTGAGCACAACCTCTTCCCTTCTTTCTGGGAGGCGCGACGTAATTGTTGTCGCTTCTGTTTCTTGTCTTTATGGAATAGGAAATCCGGTTGAATTTCAAAAAAATGTGATTACGCTTAAGAAAGATCAAATCATTTCTCGAACTGAATTATTACATAACCTTGTACAAAGTTTATATTCAAGAACGGAAGCCGATTTTAATCATGGAAATTTCAGAATAAAAGGAGATACTGTAGATATTTTTCCAAGTTATGCCGACGACGCCTTTAGAATACATTTTTTTGGAGATGAGATCGAAGAAATTGAAGCATTCAATATTCAGACCAATGCTGTTGTTGAAACATATGACCGACTAACCATTTATCCCGCAAATATGTTTGTGACTTCACCTGAGGTTTTACAGGGCGCTATCAAAGATATTCAGGACGATTTAGTAAAGCAGCATGATTATTTTAAGGAAATTGGAAAGCATTTAGAAGCAAAACGTCTTAAGGAGCGAACAGAATTTGATCTCGAAATGATTCGTGAATTAGGATATTGTTCAGGAATAGAAAATTATTCACGTTACCTAGATGGTCGTGCTCCTGGTACACGTCCATTCTGTTTACTCGATTATTTTCCAGATGATTTTTTAATGGTTGTAGATGAAAGTCATGTCACAATTTCTCAAGTACATGCCATGTATGGAGGCGATAGAAGCAGAAAGGAAAACTTGGTAGAATATGGCTTTAGATTACCTGCTGCTATGGATAATAGGCCCTTAAAATTTGAAGAATTTGAAGCGCTTCAAAATCAAGTTATTTATGTAAGTGCAACTCCAGCTGATTATGAATTACAAAAGACAGATGGTGTATATATCGAACAAGTCATTCGCCCAACGGGACTTTTAGATCCAATAATTGAAGTCAGGCCAAGTTTAAATCAAATTGATGATTTAATTGAAGAAATTCAACAACGGGTCGAAAAAGATGAACGTACGTTGGTAACAACCCTCACAAAACGTATGGCTGAGGAATTGACGAAATATCTTGATAGGATTCAAATTCGTTGTCGCTACATTCATAGTGATGTCGATACACTTGAGCGCGTTGAAATCATGCAAGATTTAAGGCGTGGTGTTTTTGATGTTTTAGTTGGTGTTAATTTACTAAGAGAAGGCTTAGATTTGCCTGAAGTTTCATTAGTTGCAATCCTTGATGCAGATAAGGAAGGCTTTTTACGATCTGCGAGATCATTGACACAAACGGTTGGTAGAGCAGCGCGTCACCTTGAAGGTAAGGCGCTTATGTATGCCGATAAAATCACTAAAAGCATGCAAAAGACTATTGATGAGACTAACTATAGGCGCGAAAAACAAATTAATTATAACACAGAAAATAAAATTACCCCAACTGCATTAAATAAAAGTCTGAATAGCGCATTGGCAAAAAACTCTGTAAGTACTTATAGTTACGCGTTAGAAGCTGCTAAAGCTGCCGAACCCGAAAGTGAATATCTTACTAAAGGTGAATTAGAAAAGAAAATTCGTGAAAAACGTAAAATTATGGAACAAGCTGCAAAAGCATTAGATTTCTTACAGGCGGCAAAATTTAGAGATGAAATTAAAGCGTATCAAAATAAATTAGAACAATTAAAAGTCTAATTATATTGAACTTTAAATATATCTATTAAAAAATCTGGTGGCACTACTTTATTAGGGAAGCTTTCCATTAAATCCAATACTTTATTTATGGATTCATGACTTAGTCCCATTCTTAAGCCAAAGTTATGGAGTTTAACAAGTTCTTTACTAGAAATATCCTTCTCCAAATTCATTAATAATACGAGTCTATGAAACTGTACTATACGTTCACTATGACTCTTTAAATGCACATAGTTTACCGGATATTTAAATAGATAATCAAAGTCTTCTTTGGATATTTCTAATTGCTTAGCCACTCCAGAAAGAAATTTGTATTCAATAGATCTAATATTTTCGTCAGTTTGTGCAAAGGCGATCATCTCTGAAAGCAAGCTCAATTTTTCAACACGATTTATCATAACTGAGGGAGTTTTAATTTTCTTATTATAAAGTTAAACAGTTTATACATTACATAATCGTTGATTATTAGTGTCTCATCGAAAAATTAAGAGTAATTCATCGTACATTTCATACTTTCATACAAATATAAAACATATCTAACTGATTTTCAATTATTTACGTGATTTTTGCATTTCATCGATAATTCAGTAGTCAAAAAACATTATCGATAAAATACATTACCCTTATTCTCGAATTTTATGTACTTTCGTTTTTACAATTAATAACACCATAAAAAACCTGTATATCTGATGACTAATAACGATATATTTAAAAAACTGAGAGTCGCATTAAAACTAAGAGATGATGATATTGTTAAAATATTAGCGCTTGTGGATTTCAGGATTTCCAAAAGTGAACTCGGCGCACTTTTCAGAAATGAAGACCATCCTAAATATATGGAGTGTGGTGATCAAATATTGCGTAACTTCCTTAATGGTTTAGTTATTCATTTGCGAGGTCCATTGCCTAAGAAGGAAAAAAAATAGCCTATTATTATTATTCTTATATTTCTATCATTTCACTTTTTTTAGTGAAATGATAGTTATAAATTGCGCATTAAAGATATTTTTATCCGAAATAACATGTTGGACACCTCATTGGCCGTAAATACTACGGATCTATCAGAAGATAGAATTAAGTTATTGAACAAAAAGTACAATTTACTAACTGTTCGAGAGCGCATAAAAGAACTTTATATTGACTTTGCCGAAACCGATGTGATGCTTACAAGTTCATTTGCAGCCACTTCTGCATTTTTGTTAAAATTACTTTCAGATATTAATAAAAATCAGAAAGTCTATTTTATCGATACAGGATACCACTTTGATGATACACTTAAATATAAAAAAGAACTTACCGAACTTTATGGACTTAACGTTTCGTCAATAAGTGCAATTAAAGAAGAACACGACTTCACTACTCAGGATGAAACTTGGAGTAAAAATCCTGATTTTTGTTGTTCAATAAATAAGGTTAAACCTTTAGATTTAATAAAGACACATTATAAAGTTTGGATTTCAGGTCTTATGGAATGGCAAAGTGATCATCGGTCATCGCTGGATATTTTTGAAATGCGCAAAGGCATTTTAAAGTTTTACCCTTTATTAGATATTTCAAAAGAAGAGCGAGATGAATACATTAAGACACATGAATTGCCTTTTCATCCAATGGTCTCTCAAGGCTTTGGTTCTATTGGATGCAAACATTGTACAATTCCAGGGGATGATAGAAGTGGTCGATGGAATAACAATCCGAAAACGGAATGTGGCTTACATTTATAAAAAAAGTGCCTTACAATTTGTAAAGAGCTGTTAATATTCAAAAGGTATAATTTATTCTTCGATAGCTAAAGTTACTGGTATGATATATGTTTTACTTTTATCATATAATTCTACAATCGTTACACTTTTGTACAACCAACAACTCTAGCTTAACTTTCATTAAGATTGCGAACATAATTGCATAAAAAAAGGTGTAACGTTAAAACATTACACCTTTAAATATAGTATCAAAATTCTAAGACAATACAACTTGAACTTTATCTGCAGCTTCTTGAAACTCTACAGCACTCTGTACATCTAGTCCAGAATTATCAATTAATTCTTTTGCAATATCTGCATTCGTACCTTGCAAACGCACTATTATAGGCACAGAAATGGTACCCATATTTTTATATGCATCAATCACACCTTGCGCGACACGATCACAACGTACAATTCCTCCAAAAATATTAATTAGAATTGCTTTAACGTTTGGATCTCTAAGGATAATTCTAAAAGCAGCTTCTACCCTGGCCGCATCTGCAGTACCTCCAACATCTAAAAAGTTAGCAGGTTCGCCTCCAGCCTGTTTAATTAAATCCATTGTAGCCATTGCGAGTCCAGCTCCGTTTACCATACAACCAACATTACCATCAAGATCTACATAGTTCAATCCTAAAGCACCAGCTTCTACTTCTATTGCATTCTCTTCACGTAAATCACGCAAATCGGTATAATCCTTATGTCTATAAAGGGCATTATCATCTATAGTTACTTTGGCATCTACAGCCATGATTTTATTATCACTTGTTTTTAAAACTGGATTAATTTCAAATAGAGAGGAATCCGATTTCACATATGCAGTATATAGACTGGCTACAAATTTTGTCATTTCTTTAAATGCCAACCCTGACAATCCAAGGTTAAATGCTATACGTCGTGCTTGAAATGGCATTAATCCAACAGAGGGATCTATTTCTTCATTAAATATTAAATGTGGGGTTTCTTCAGCTACCGTTTCAATATCCATTCCTCCTTCAGTAGAATACATTATCATATTTCGACCCGTAGAACGATTTAACAATACAGACATGTAAAACTCACTCGTTTCAGTTTCACCTGGATAATATACATCTTCAGTTACTAAAACTTGATGTACACGTTTTCCTTCGGCAGAAGTTTGCGGTGTAATTAAGTCCATACCTAAAATATTTCCAGCAATTTCTTCAACCTCTTGTAAATTTTTTGCGAGTTTAACGCCACCACCTTTTCCACGACCACCTGCGTGTACTTGAGCCTTAATTACATGCCAACCCGTTCCCGTTTCAGCAGTCAATTGTTTCGCCGCAGCAACAGCTTCATTAACATTTTGAGCAACAATACCACGTTGGATTCTAACTCCAAAACTATTCAGTATTTCTTTACCTTGATATTCGTGTAAATTCATCTTTTTATCAAAAATTTTAGTGCCACAAAAGTAATCATACTTATGCTTTTAAGCAATAAATTTTAATACGGAATGATGATTATGATTAATTAGCTTTAAAATACTGGATTTCAATACAAGCATTAATAAAAATACTTCATAGTTTTGTCGCTTAATCTAATTTAGAAAAAATGGAAACAACATCCTTATTACAAATTGCTCAGGACTTTGGAAGTCCGATTTATGTTTACGATTCAGAGAAAATGATTTCTCAGTATAAACGGTTAACAACAGCATTTAATAAGGTCAAGAAGATTAAGATAAATTATGCAGCAAAAGCATTATCAAATATTTCAGTTTTAAAACTGATTGGGAGTTTAGGAGCAGGACTAGATACGGTTTCTATCCAAGAGGTAAAACTTGGGCTTACTGCAGGATTTACACCTGACAATATAATTTTTACACCAAATGGCGTTTCTCTTGACGAAATAGAGGTTGCGGCAAAACTAGGTGTGCAAATAAATATTGATAATCTTTCCATTTTAGAACAGTTTGGAACTAATCATCCAAAAACACCTGTTTGCATTAGAATTAATCCACATGTTATGGCCGGTGGAAACACTAATATTTCTGTAGGACACATCGATAGTAAATTTGGAATTTCAATTCATCAAATTCCACATATTTTGCGGATTGTAGAAAATACTGATATGACAATTAACGGCATCCATATGCATACTGGAAGCGATATTTTAGACATCGATGTTTTTCTTTATGCCAGTGAAATTTTATTTGAAACGGCGAAACATTTTAAAAACTTAGATTTTTTAGATTTTGGTTCTGGCTTCAAAGTACCTTATAAAGAAGGTGATATAGAAACTAATATTGAAGAGTTTGGAGAACGACTTACCCAACGTTTTAATTTATTTTGTAAAAACTATGGGAAGGAATTAACGCTTGCATTTGAGCCTGGAAAATATTTGGTAAGTGAAGCTGGGGTTTTCTTAACAAAGGTCAATGTTGTAAAACAAACAACCTCTACTGTTTTTGCACAAATTGATTCGGGGTTTAATCATTTAATTCGTCCGATGTTATATGGTGCACAGCACGAAATTGAGAACCTATCAAATAAAAATGGGAAAGAACGTTTCTATTCGGTTGTTGGATATATTTGCGAAACAGATACGTTTGCAAATAATCGAAGAATAAATGAAATTGCTGAAGGTGATATTCTTGCTTTTAAAAATGCAGGAGCATACTGTTACTCTATGGCGTCAAATTATAATTCAAGATATCGTCCGGCAGAAGTTTTGTGGCACAATGCCAAAGCACATTTAATTCGAAAACGAGAAACCTTTGATGATATTTTAAAAAATCAAATTGAAATACAATTATAGATTAAAAGCGTGGGTTTTAAACCCCACACTTTTTTCGTCACTAATACCTGACAATTTACAACTGAAAAATCAACTAATTTTAGTATATTTATATATCCGCATCTTTTGTATCATACGTTTTAACTACTAATTAATATCTTGACATTATGAAACAATTAATTCTATTAGTGCTTACTGCTACACTACTCTTTGCATGTCAAAACAACAAAATTCGATATACTCAAGACTCTGAGGAAATTGAAATTGTTAAAGCTACGATCAATGATTATGATTATCAAGAATGGAATAAATTGGTAGAACGATATAATGATACAGCACAAATATTTTACAACTCCAGAAAAAATATTTTACTACCACCAGACTTACCCGAATATCATCAAAATAATGATCTAAGTTTTTCTACGCGAGCTTTTGAAGATGAGTATAGAGAGTATGAAATGATTGAAGATAATAACGGAAAAAGATGGGTTAACTTTTGGGGTTTATGGAAAGGTAATCTGGCAGCAAACAATAAGGAAATAGTAATCCCTGTACATATTACGTATCAATTTGAAGATGGAAAAATAGTAAGGGAATATGGGTATTGGAATACATCTGAACTCACCTTAGAATTGCAAAAAATTCGAGATGATTTTATTGAATTAGAAGAAGCCACTCAGGATGTTGCTGAGATAGAATGATTCCATTATTATACGCATTATAAATTCTACATTTTTGGTTTTTATTAACATTTATTAAAAATTAGTATCTTTAACATTCTCTCAAGTCTTTTTGATAGCTATATATAAAAGATTAATGATTAACAAACTAACCTTAATGCTTGCATTGTGCTGTGCATCATTGAATGTTCAGGCACAAAACTCAACAATTGTTGAGCTCGACACCTTAATTATTTGGTTAGAACAACATATTGACAATTCAAAAGATTCCACATTAATTTACAAAACGGCGCATAAAGCACTAAAACTATCTAGAAACAAAAGCCGTAAAAAATCATTAGCCAATTCTTATAGATATTTAAGTATCTACCATAAAGAATATGCTCAAATCGATTCGTCTTTATACTATTTAAATTTAGTTAAAGATATTTATGAAATTAATACAGACAAAAACGCATTAGCGACTACCCTTTTAGAATTAAAAACACTTCATAATTTAAAAGCTGAGTACAACGAGTCAATGACAAATGTTTATGACGCATTAGATATTTATGAATCTATGGACGATCAAAAAGGCATCGCCATTTGTTATGCACATATTTGCGATTTGCTATATTATGAAAACCGATACCAAGAAGGTATAAATTACTGTGACAAGGCAATTAAAATTCAAGAACAACTGAAATTAGAACAAGACTTAGCCTTGTCATATCGATATAAGGCAGCAAGTCAATTATTTTCGGGAGCTAATTTAAATGATGCCCTTCTGAATATCAACAAAGCAATTAATATTTATAAAAAAAACGGAGAAACTGGTATTCTAAATATGACAGCTATTAATTGGCGTGGGAATATATTAAAATATTTAGAACGATATAATGAAGCCATTGCTGATTATCAACACAACTTTGATACTTCCAAGAAGCTAGGTCAAGAGCGTTATTTAATCCCTTCGTTAGCAAACATTGGACATGTTTACATTTTACAATCCAGATATCGTGAGGCGCTACCTTATAATCTTCAAGCTATTGATTTAATTAAAAAAAGTGGGCGAACACGAAATCTTTGGGAAAATTATATGCATGTATCAGACATCTATAAAGCCATGGGGAATTATAAAAAAGCTTTAGAGTATTACCAATTATATACCATGGATTATGATGAATACCAAGAAACAATAGTACAAACCATGGAATCTGAAGCACAGATCAAATATGAAACTGGTAAAATGAATGCCACTATTTATTTTCAGGATGAGAAAATCGCTCAGCAAAAGCAAATGCAAATATTATACATAGGTATTGCAGCATTATTGGCTATCTTTTTAGGTCATTTCTATTTTAGTATAAAAAGTATTCGTAAAAAACGATTGGCACTCATTGAACTGAATAAGGAACTTGATGCTAAAAACAGTCAAAACGAAATACTATTAAAAGAAATACACCATCGGGTAAAAAATAATTTAGAAATGGTCAAAAGCCTGATAGCGCTACAATCTGCAAAATTAGAAGATTCAGTTTCAAAAGACGCCATGCTTTCCAGTCAGAATAGAGTACAATCGATGGGCATTATTCATCAAAAACTCTATCAAGGTGAAAATTTAGGATCCATAGAAATGAAAGATTACTTTATAAATTTAGGGGAAGGTATTCTCGATACATTTAATGCTGAAGAAAAAGTAAAAATTGAATGTGCTATGGAAAACTTAGAACTAGATGTCGATACCGCAGTACCAATTGGACTAATCGTTAATGAATTGATTACCAATTCTTTAAAATATGCGTTCCCAGAAAATAAAAAAGGTAATATTAAAATAAGTTTATCCCAAAACGACCCTGAAACTTTAACTTTAAAAGTAACTGATAATGGAATTGGAAAAATAAAAGGTCTTGCTCCAAAAGGAACCGGATTTGGCACTCAACTCATTAAACTTTTAACCCAACAACTAAATGGTGATATGGTAGAAACTTTAGACAATGGCACCTCAGTTTTATTTCAATTTAAATTAAACTCAGCGGCATAAACATGGAAAAATTAACAAAAATATTTATTGTTGAAGATGAAATGATTATAGCGGCAAACATTTCACTACAATTGTCTTCATTAGGTTATGAAGTTACAGGAATAGTACCAAGAGGTGAAGAAGCATTAATTCATATAAAAGAGAATCTACCAGATATCGTGTTATTAGATATTAATCTTAAGGGAAAATTAGATGGCATTGAAACTGCTAAACTCATGCAGAAAGATTATAATATTCCCATTATCTATTTAACCGCTAATGCAGACGATGACAATTTTAATAGAGCAAAATCTACGCGTCCTTATGCTTTTATTTCTAAGCCTTTTAAAAAATTAGATCTGCAACGAGCAATTGAACTCGCCGTAACCAGATTGAATTCTGCATCTTCTAAGACCAGCCCAATTGAAACCGAAAAAGAACCACCTTTCATTTTAAGCGATTGCATTTTTGTGAAACATCATGAAAAAATGATTAAAGTGGACATTAAAGATGTGCTTTACATTGAAGCTGAACGAAACTATTGTCGCATATACTCCAAAGACAAAGAATACTTATTGGTAATGACTTTAAAAGATATGGATGAAAAACTACCCAAGGAACATTTTATAAGGGTACATCGCTCCTTTATCATTAATCTATCTCAAATAGATGAAGTTGCCATAGGACATATTGTAATTGCAAAAAAAGCGATACCTGTTAGCAAGACTTTAAAGGAAGAATTACTTAGAAGGCTACAAACTATCTAATACACTACGCCACATTTCCTTATAATTTTTCGATAAATAAAAGTATATACTCGGACAAGAATTCTAGAGCTTCGTCCTAACTCAATTGGATTTTATTCTGATTTTCAATTCCTTAGAGCAACGAATCGTTATTGATTCCTAATTATTAACCATTTTAACATAAAGCTATTAATTATGAAAACCTTAAAGATTTCAATTCTATTAATATTAGCATTGATGCTAACGCCAACTATTTCAATTGCTCAAGACGATAATAATCAAGCGTTTTGGATTCATGAAGATCAAGTAAAACCATCTATGATAGATGAATATGAGAACCTTTCTAAAGCATTTAATGCAGCCTGTGCTAAGCACAATTTCGAAGGTTCATGGAACGTAGCACAGCTATCAAATGGTAAATTTCTAAGTATTACAGCCATTGAAAAGCTAGCAGATATTGAAAATTTCAGCATGGCTTCCTTGTCAGAAAAAATGGGTGAAGAAGATTATAAAGCGCTTTTTGACGGCTATGATAAATGCTACGATAAACATGGAAGTTATGTTGTTATTAGGAATAATGATTTATCATATATGCCAGACGGAATGAGCACAGTTCAAGAAGGATTGAACTACAGAAAATGGCATTACATTCATGTGACACCTCAGAACAGATCTGAAATGGCCAAAAACATGAAAGCTGTAAAGGAACTTTTTGTAGCAAAAACATCTAAAATGCACTATCGTGTTTACATGAATGGATTTGGTCAAATCGGAGATTATTTCTTGGTAGTCGTATCTGCAAAAGATGCCGAAGATTATGCTAAAAGAGCTAAAGAAAACCAAGCCTTACTTGGTCCAGATTCTAAAGCTACATTTGATGCAGTTTTTAATCTAGCTTCTGAGTATGAAGAAATCACTGGCGCTATGCGACCTGATTTATCGTATTCACCAAAACAATAACCAACCATCCTAAACCTGCCGTTTACGCGGTAGGTTTTTTAAACTAATTAAATGAAGAAATTGATTTCACTCGGACAGCGCATAGTGCAAAACCAAGAAATTTCATATCTCGCTCAAAATAGAAAATAATTAAACTTACAGGTAGAAAACGTTTTAGGGAGAGAATTTGGCAATACATCATTATTAAGCATTTTGTTTAGTGTTTATTTTTTTGAAATAGTTAATGCTTAAAGATATTGCCAATCTACCTGTTATTTTAAAATTGAATAGTCTAATATCGAATTCAATTTCCGATGAAAAAAGTAGGCATCATATTTAATTCAGGATTTATAGAAAGTGAAATTCCTAAGCTGTTTTTAGATCATAATTTTGACGTAAAAGTATCAACTACAGATATTTCTAAAAAAGAATGGTTTGAACACCTAATGGAATTAAATAACGCAGATCGACTTCATATTTGTGAATTAGATGAAACTGTAAATACGGAAGTACAAAAATTCTCAGTGGGTTGTGACATTATTGTGCATTCAAATAATTTCAGTGAAAAAGACTTAGACAACTACTTATAATCGGAATACATCCATAATTTATATCTTTATAAATCCTTCCTCACGTCAACAATCAAAAAATATGATATTAGTTAAATCAACACGAATTGAATCCATTGATATATTGAGAGGTGTTGTTATGGTAATCATGGCATTAGATCATGTTCGAGATTACTTTAACTATGGTTCCTTTTTTATAGACCCAACTCATATGGATACGACTACGCCGTTCCTCTTTTTTACACGATTTATAACGCATTATTGCGCACCAGTTTTTGTGTTTCTGGCAGGCACCTCTTCATTTTTATATGGAAGCAAAAAGAACAAAGCGCAACTCTCAAAGTTTTTATTTACACGAGGGCTTTGGCTTATATTTTTAGAAATAGTGCTTAACAACATCATTTGGGCCTTTGATCCAACATACAGCTTACTCATATTTCAAGTTATTTGGGCCATAGGTTTAAGCATGGTAGTGCTTTCTGGACTAATCTATCTTCCAATAAAAGCGCTTCTAGGTATTGGCATCATACTAGTTGCTGGACATAATTTATTGGATGGTATTGTTATGCAAGGCTCTAGTTTTAAATCCATTATATGGTATATCTTACATCAACAACAATTTTTATCAGTAGGTCCTGACAGAATGATTGCTTTTGTTTATCCTATAATTCCATGGATTGGTTTAATTGTTTTGGGATATTGTTTTGGGACCTTTTACAAGTCAGGTTTTGAAGCATCTGTACGAAGAAAATGGTTATTGAGAATTGGCCTTGGTAGCATCATATTATTTTTTATAATTAGAGGTTTTAACGTTTATGGTGATTTGGTACCATGGACAACTCAGAAAAATACAACATATACCATACTATCGTTTTTCAATGCTGCAAAATACCCGCCATCATTGGTTTATATTTTAATGACCATCGGGCCTTCATTGCTGTTTTTATATGCCATAGAATCCGTAAAAAACAGATTCACAAACTTTTTTTTAGTATTCGGTCGTGTTCCGCTGTTTTATTATTTTTTACATGTACTTGTTATTCATGTATTGGCTATAATTGTAATGGTTATTTTTGGAGGAGATTGGCGAGATATGATCTTGACAGCTACAGATTTCATGACTGCTAAACTAGCCACTTATGGGTATTCACTTTGGGTGGTCTATATTGTTTGGATAGGCGTCGTCTTGTTGCTCTATCCCATTTCTAAATTCTATATGAATTACAAGGCAAATAATAGAGACAAATGGTGGCTTAGTTATTTATAAATATCTCATTTAAAATGAAACATAAATTATTTATTACTCTATTATTAATTACTGTTTTTAGTTGCACTGATCCAAAAATAAACTGTGAAATCAAGACTTCTGAAGGCTCAATTTTTGTCGAATTATATCCAGAAAAGGCCCCGAACACGGTTTCTAATTTCACGCAATACATTTTAAAAGACGCATATAAAAACTCAAGCTTCTTTCGGGTATGTACTCTTGAAAATGAAGCAACTAGAGATATCAAAATTGAAGTAATTCAAGGTGGAGATATCCCAGACGAATTACTGTTTCCTCCTATAGATATTGAAACCACCGCTCAAACTAAAATCAACCACAAGCATGGTACCATTTCAATGGCTAGAGACACGCCTAACACAGCTCAGAGCAGTTTCTTCATTTGTATTAATGATCAACCAGAATTGGATTACAAAGGAAAACGTCATCCTGACGGACAAGGATTTGCCGCATTTGGGAACGTCACTAAAGGCATGGATGTTGTGCTTAAAATTCAATCTTTTAAAAACAAAAACCAGCAATTAACAGCTCCTGTCGTTATAAAATCAATTAAAATACTTGAATAGACCCTATACTCTTTTTACCTAAGCTGGGACAAGTAAAATTAACTCACGAATATATACTACCTTTATTGAACGCAGCTAATATTTCAATTATGAATGGGTTTGATATTGTTATGGTAATCGCCATTATACTCTTCGCGAGATTAGGAGTACGATTAGTTACAGCTTATATCAAAATGAAAAAAGATAAGGATAAAAAATAGAAACAATTAAAAGTGAGAATTATAGAGCTCTGATCACTCAATAAACTGCGATCTCCAATCTCTATTTTTTAATTTTTTGTTGTTTTTAATGGAATGTTTAGCCAATAAGTAGATATATCTTCTGATTTATTAATGACGGATTTTTTTAAATTGGTTTTTTTATTTACAAATCTCAGATTATTTGGTAGAGGTTTATTTTCAAATACTTCTTGTATAAACAACTCTCTAAACTGATTAACTTCTAATTCTGAAACTCTACCTAAGGGTCTACTAGCCACATCTTTTATGTTCTTAATTTTATACTTTAAGTCTTTTATAAATCTATCATCAATATTTACATTCTCCGGAATAGCACCTTGAATCAAAGCGATTTTTACTGTCTTTGCATCAGTTAACACTACGTCGCTTATTTTTAATTTCCTCTTTCTAAATATAAATCTAAAGTCCTTGGGATTGAGTTCGCTATTCTGGTTAATTTCATTATTAAATCTAACATAAAACGCATTTTCAGAAGCATCAAAACTCACATCTTCTATTTTAAAGCTATGAACGTTTTTTACTTGAAATCGATTATTGAATGAAATATAATTTAGATACATTTTATTACGTTTCGATACATATTCAAGACGCACTGAATAAAGTGGATCCTTTTTACTCAAGCCGAATGCATTATATTCGAATTTATGAATAGCAAAGCTATCGTAAGCGATATAAATAGTACCTTCAGCCGAATTCTTAACGCCAGCTATTTCATCGATTGCTGAAAACTTAATCTCATAAATAGGAATGTCATCTAAATACATTTTTCTGATAATCCTAAACTTGTGATTGTAAAGAAAATCATCTTTGAAACGATAGACAAAAGAAAACGAATTGTTCGCATTATTGCGTATTGGATTATGAACATTAAGAATACTAAGTTCATTCCCTCCTAAAGGTGAAATCGTAGCATCTTTTATGTACTTACTGCTCTTCTGGTTATAAGACATCGATAAAACAGAATCCTGCGGGAAATCAATATTGCTAGCATATGAATACAAAGCAGTTTGATTGCTGGAATCAAATATTTTACTCGTTTGAAATCCAGCATCAAAAACTTCTAAAATCCCTTCATTTAAATTCACATATGATTTGTCTAACAACTGATAATCCCTATAATATGCGATGTAAGAATGCGAATTCGTCGGGTAATTTAAGCGCATATTACTAATCGCTTTTGCTACAATTTTCCGTGCTGGAATAAAGTTCTTTTTTCGAGATCTTTTATTCGTGACAATCGTAATTGCATTAAGAGCTTCCAACTTAGGCTTTAGTTTAATAATATTAATTTCGCCATCCAAAAGAGACGTGACCTCCAAAATTTTTGACTCATATCCTATAGATGATATAATTAAAACATCTTTTTGCTGTTTGTATGTATAAGGCAACCTAAAATAACCATCTTCATCAGCTATAACGCCATTATTCCTGTCTTTAATACTTACCGTAGCAAAAACAATTGGTTGTTGAGTTGATTTATCCAGAACTTGACATAAAATATCTTTGTCTTGAGCCTGTATTGAAACGGATGTCACCAAACCAAAAAAGAAAAAGACTACTATCACGCGTTTAAACATATCGAATCTTATTTTATTTTAATTGTTTTAACCTCCGATACAAAAACTTGATCATTAGTCATCCCTTCAACAAACAATTTAATTTCTGTAAGCGCTTCACTCAAAATTTTAATTTCAATTTCACCATTTTCATTCAATTGAATAATTGGAAACCAATCTATAATCCCATATTCGTTAAAGAAGTCGCTTGTTTTAGAAGCATAATTTGGGATGTAAAATGTTTTCGCCACACTAAACTTTAATGGAATATCATATTTGGCAATAGCCGAAGGTTTTCCGCTATGACTGACCTGGTAGTTGGGTTTTGTTTTAATTCTTATTAAACCAGCACCTCCAGCCTTCATTCCGCCACCAATTCCGAATTTATTAACTTCAATATAATCGATATTATCTAAAGTTAAAGAACCAAGAATAGTCAAGTCTTGTCCTAATAACATACCATCTAAGTACACAACTGGTACTGTCCCGCTATCTTGATAAGATGTTACATGATCGTCATCCGATGGTTTTCTTAAAGAACTATGCTGACTATTATTTACAACCTGATCGCCATTGACTGTAGATATCACATCTACCGTACGTGATCGTATACTATTGGACAAATTATTATAGATCTCAAATTTACCTGGTGTATCATAAACAGTGTATCCTTTGTCTCTTAAATAACGAACAAATGTTCTATACCGCTTAATTAGAACTTCATCAATTTCTTCTACCTTTCCAATGCTTCTATTTTGAAGTTTTTCAATACGAGAATAGGCTTTCTTTTTTGTAAGCACAACTTCATCCAACGCCTCTATCTTCTTCCAATGAAGGATATTATTTGAACCTATCTCTTGAAGGTTATAATCAGAAACATCATTCCGAAGAGGTTTAAATAAGGTTTCAATACTAGGAATGCCAATAGGCTCGAATCTTAAATTCAAATTAGGTTTTGATACGTGTCCTTGAGAAGAAATTTCTCCTACTTGGATTTGCTCATCATTCACCGGAAACAAACCAGACATTGTAAATGATCTGTTATAATGGTCAAAAGACACTAATTTTGATGAATGATTTAAATTAGGATATAACAGTAATTGCTTATGATCATTTCCAACAGCATTCATGGTAAATGTAATACCGTTTTCAAAGTCATAATCATAGGATGGTGGATTTTGAAAAATAGTATCCCAATCATAGCTACTCCATCCTTGCGTAAGTAACAAATTATCTAAATCGAATTTTTTCTTTGGTGTTACCTCTGCAAAATAATATTGTGCTTGTTCTATATATCCTTTTACATAAGGCTGTAGTAATGTATATGAGGCCAAGTTATGATGATGTGTATTTGTCCTAGTTTGAGAAGGCAAAACCGATACGCTAAAGTTATTTAATGATGTTGCTTGTATGTTTTTATACGGTAATATTATACGAATTGAATCGTTTGCTGTTGTCACAACAGGTGCATCTGATGTTTCAAACTTAAAACCTGCATAATTAAAAAACTGTCGTTCTAAAATAGGATTGTTATTCCTATCTAGAACCGTAAAAATATTAATCCCAGAAAACAAATCACCGACTGGAATGACCTGAATAACCTCAGTTTTGTCGTTGAACTTAAAATAAGTCTCCTTAATACTATTTCCATTGTGGATCACTAATTTATAAGCTTGCCCCTTTATATTTAGTAAGGTTGACGCATTCGTTTTAAACGTTATTCCCAACTTTCCTTTTAAATCTAAAACGCTCATAGCAATACCTTTTGACTCGACATTTTTAATAGCCACAACATGTTCTTTACTATCATAAATAAATTTAGCAGCATAGGTCTTATTTGGCTCGGGATTTAAATTAAATCGACCAACTCCCAGATGATTCACTTTAAAAGTAGTTATTGTTTCATTTGCAGCATCAACTATTTCACCTTCTATTAGTGGCAATCCCAATCCAAAGCTGTTTTTAATAACAACACCAACTGTATTATTTACGTCTGACAATAAATGTCCGCCTTCAGCAAGAAATTGGATATTGATATCATTTTCCTCAGGTATTTCGTTAGAAATTTCAACTTCAGGATCAATAATTCGAATGGACTCAACAAAAAAGTTTTGCTCTTCAAAATTTTTCATCCAATTGGTATAGGCTTTAATTGTATAGTTACCAGACGAAAATGCATCATCAAGTTCAAAGTCACTTATAGCTATTCCATTTTCAACAATAACCAATTTATTTTTGATAACGAAATCATCTGAATCAGAAATTGAAATGTATAAATTACTTGTTTCTGTAGAAAATTGTTTGGTGTTTTTATCCAGTATATAAACTTTTAATCCTATAGACTCTCCTTTTATAAAAGTCGATTTATTTAAATGAACATAGGCCAGTTCTCTATCCATTTCAACATAATCTTCATACGCTGATATAACATCCTGACCTGAATTATAATTTTGTGCGAATGACAATTGTATACATGCCATACAAGAGCAAACTGCGAGTTTAAATTTTAAGTGCTTCATATCATAATATTTTTTAGCGAGGAAACCTCTTAATTAAATAATAGCTGAGGATAATTTTATTTATTTCAGATTTTGGTAAAAAGTAAGACCGTTTTTATATATATCATAAAAAGCAAACTCTTTGGTGTTCCATTGGGTTTCCTTTAGTATTGTAGATTCATGAAAGGCTTCTTTAGCTTTAAATTCCTCAAAAAGATCTTCAATATTTTCCGTAACGATGCGAATCATAGGTGTATTAAACGAAGACTCCCATTCTTTCGGATCATGCCATTGTAAATGGAGCTCTATATGGTCTCTTCGTATTCCTGCATAGGTTGGATTTTTAGAATCATCTGCAAATGCAATTTCAAATCCAAGTTTATTGGTATAATAAAATAACGCCACAACCACATTCTGAACAGGAAGTATTGGATGAATTTGATGTAATATGCCTTTTCCCATTATTCCCTTATTTTACCGCTAAATAGACTGGCTTTAGAATTAAAAGGATTACCTGAAGATCGTCTTAACAGCACAACTTGTCCACAATGCCATACGGCATCCTCAATTGGTCCATTAATAGTATTCCAGAATGGGAATTCTCTAATACCCTTTTCACTCTTAAATACAATATTAAAGTCTGAAAGGTCTTCAGCTAGTCTCAAAATATCAGCAGCTGTTCTAAAATTAATGAGTGTTTGCTTACGCATTGATTCATAGTCAAGTTCTGGTTGATCAATACTTCTATCATTTGGTTGTTTCAGAGCGGCATTAACGATTACTCTAGACAATCCAAAAACATGAGCGATAGTTTCTGAAGTGGTTCGTGCATCTTCATTAGGTTTAAAAGTCAAATCCTCAGGTCTTAATCCTTCGGTTGCCCAATAATATCTAAACCCTAATCCATCTATCATTCTAGCTGCAACAGTCCCTGCGGTATAGTTTTCTGATGCTTCTGGGATTTCATAATATGGCAATTTTTCCATGTTTTCATCTTGTGCATTAACCTTCATTAATGTAAGCAAGACAATAGCAAGTATGTGAATTTTCATTCTATTAATCTTTTAATTGATCTTCCGTTGTTATTGTTGTTGTACCATATTTATCAAATAAATACACCAAAGCTGTCATTGTAGCGGCACCTAATTCTAATTCCCTCTTATTTACCGCGTCAAAGGTATCACTACTCGCATGATGATGATCAAAATAGCGCTGCGTATCAGGACGTAATCCAGCCAAAACAAGACTTTCATTTTTAAGAGGACCAATGTCTGCTCCTCCATGTCCCTTTTCAAAATAATGAATTAAATAAGGCTTAAATAAGGGTTGCCACTTAAGTACCTTATTAAAAACGGCATCACTACAGTCGAATGTAAATCCTCTTGGTGTAAATCCTCCGGAATCACTTTCTAAAGCAAACACATGGTTCTCTCCTTTTGATTTTGCTACTTCTGCGTATTTTTTTCCGCCTCGCAACCCATTTTCCTCATTCATAAACAAAACAACTCTGATACTACGTTTCGGTTTAATTCCACTTTCCTTAAGTAATCTTAACACATCCATTGATTGCACCACTCCTGCGCCATCGTCGTGTGAACCGTCTCCCAAATCCCAAGAATCCAAATGCCCACCAACTACAATGTACTCATCGGGAAATTGACTTCCTGTAATCTCACCAATAACATTGTAAGATTGAACGTCCTTAAACTGTTGGCAATATTGGCTGAAATAAAGTTTAATATCTTTATTCAAAGCCAACATACTACTCAATACTTCTGCATCATTAGTGCTAATTGCCGCAGAAGGAATTCTATTTTTAGTTGGCAAATCACCATAACTCATACTTCCTGTATGAGGAAAATCATCTAATCGTAAATTCATAGAACGCACAATAACACCAATTGCACCATACTTAGCAGCTTCCTTTGCGCCAGAGTAACGTTGGTCAACACAACCACTATAAGATTCAAACGTGTTAATTAAGTCGGCCTGCATTGGTCGATTAAAAAACACTATTTTCCCTTCAATTATTTCGCTTCCCAATGCCTCTAAATCTTCTTTGCTCTTAACTTCAACAACGTGCGCTTTTACACCTCCATTGGGAGTCGCTATTGAACCTCCTAATGCACAAATATTGACACTTGTGGTTTTACCAGGCGACGTCTCTATATATGCAAATTCAGGAGCTCCTCTTACCCATCTCGGCACCATTACTGGTTGCAACCACACCTTGTCTAGACCTAATGAATCTAATTCTGCCTTTGTATAAGCAACGGCTTTTTCAGCATTTAGTGAACCTGAAAGTCGTCCTCCTATTTGATTCGATAAATAATCGAGCCATTCGTAACTCTTCCCATTTGTCAGAGCTGTGCTGTAAATTGTTTTAAAATTATCAGCATCTGATTGTGCTGAACAGTGAAATGAAATAAGAATACTAAAGAGAAAAATGAGTTGCTTCATAAATGGTTTTATTTTCAAGCATTAAATATACCATTTATAACACGCAATAAATTAAAAAGAAATCATAAAATATAGGTCGAAAACTACTATTCGTTGTTTAGTTCTTTCTTATACAATTCAATATTTGCTTTAATATCATCATCGAGTTCGGGTTCTTCTATATCTGTATATTGCTTAAGCGCATCATACATGATCTTTGAAACCATATAACGCGCTGACGGCTTGTCATCAGCCGGAATTACATACCATGGCGCATGCGGCTTAGAAGTTCTATTTATGGCGTCCTCATAGCAAACTTGATACGTACCCCAGAGCTTACGTTCCTTTAAATCTCCTGGTGAAAACTTCCAGTGTTTTTCTTTTTTTTCTAAACGACGTAGCAATCTGGTTTTCTGTTCCTCTTTTGAAAGGTTTAAAAAGAACTTAAAAATAATAGTCCCATTATTAGCGATGTGCTTTTCAAAATTGTTGATTTGCTCAAATCGTTCATCCCAAAATGAATCATTGATATCATCGACCGTATGGACCGTCGGAATATTTTCTCCTAGAATATAACCAGGATGCACACGAGTTACCAATACATTTTCATAATGTGTACGATTGAATATACCGAATTTACCACGAGCAGGTAGTGCGATGTAATGTCGCCACAAATAATCATGATCTAATTCTAAGGATGTAGGAACTTTAAAACTATGCACTACAACTCCTCTCGTATTAAAATCTTTAAAAACTTCCCGTATCATACTATCCTTACCCGCTGTATCCATACCTTGTATGCAAACCAACACGGCATACTTACCATGGGCATACATGGTGTCTTGTAATTTACCAAGTTTTTTACGAATACGTCTCAGTTCATCTTCCGCATGGTCTATAACGACGTTAGTGGTTGAATCTTTTATGTTGAATTTTTGGGTGACTTTATAATTTTCCATTTCATACTTTATAAGTATTAAATATATAAAATTGCTATTGATTTTAACATTTATGTCATTAATAGTTTTAATCTCAAAGCGCTTATTTGCTAAATAAATTGTTGTTTTTTAGCACAAAGAAACAAGACGATGAATAGAACAGTTATCATACAAGGAAGCTCAAGAAGCAAAGGAGATACCCATAAAATAGTGGAATATATTAGTTTGAAATTAGACGCCGATGTCATAGATTTAAACACTAAAGTCATTGGTCATTATGATTATGAATATAAGAATGCTGACGATGATTTTATAACAGTAATGACAAATATCATTGAAAACTATGACACATTAATTTTTGCAACTCCCGTGTATTGGTACAGCATGAGCAGTATCATGAAGGCATTCTTTGATAGAATTTCAGATTTATTAAGAGTCCATAAAGACACAGGACGTCAACTACGTGGTAAAAACATGGCCATGTTGAGTTGCAGTAATTACAATGATTTGAATACCGCCTTTTCAATGCCATTTAAAGAGTCTGCGAAGTATTTAGGTATGAATTATTTAGGTGATGTACATACTTGGATTGAAGAAGATATTATTACTGATGAAGCAAAGCAAATCATTGACACCTATATCAAGCATATAAAAAAAGCGATGTAAACCATCGCTTTTCATTTTATTTAGATGCAAACAATTTGACATCATTTTCACTGACTTCCTGTTCGCCTAAAATAATTAGTCGCTCTACCACATTACGAAGCTCTCTAATATTTCCCGTCCAATCATATTCTTGAAGCAATTTTACAGCTTTGTTTGAAAACGATTTTTTAGATGTCCCTTGTTCATTAGCTATCTTATTCGAAAAATGCTCTATCAATATTGGAATATCTTCTCGTCTATCGTTTAAAGCAGGAACCTGAATTAAAATTACCGCTAAACGATGGTATAGATCTTCTCTAAAACGACCTTCCTCAATTTCCTTTTTAAGATTTTTATTGGTAGCTGCTACGACTCTTACATTAACTTTAATGTCTTTATCATTACCAACGCGCTGAATTTTACTCTCCTGTAATGCTCTTAAAACTTTTGCCTGAGCCGACAAACTCATATCACCTACTTCATCCAAAAAAATAGTCCCGCCATTGGCAGCTTCAAATTTTCCAGCTCTATCTTTCACAGCACTCGTAAATGCACCTTTAACATGTCCAAATAATTCACTTTCAATTAATTCAGAAGGAATTGCAGCACAATTGACTTCAATTAATGGCCCTTTTGCACGTTCACTTTTTTGATGTAACCAATGTGCAACAAGTTCTTTTCCAGTTCCATTTGGACCTGTAATTAACACTCTAGCATCTGTAGCTGAAACTTTTTCAATCATTTCTTTTATATGAGAAATGGCCTTGCTATTTCCAATCATTTCATAATTCTTACTAACCTTCCTTTTAAGCATTTTGTTTTCAACAACAAGCTCCTTTCTATCTAAGGCAATACGAACCGTATTTAGTAAGCGGTTTAAATCTGGTGGTTTAGATATATAGTCAAATGCACCTAAACGCATTGTGTTGACAGCTGTATCTAGATCGCCATGACCAGAAATCATAACAATAGGTATTTCAGGTTTTATTTTTTTTACTGCTTCCAATACTTCTACACCATCCATTTTTGGCATTTTTATATCACAGAGTATAAGATCAAAATCTTCCTTTTTTATTTTCTCTATTCCAGATAAACCATCTTCAGCTTGATCAACTACATAGGTATCACTTTCTTCAGAAAGAATTTTAACTAAAACTCTTCTTATTGCTGCTTCATCTTCTATGACTAGTATTTTCGACATATTTTATTTATTTATTTTGAATATGCACATCGCGCTGTGGAAACGGAATAGCGATATCATTTTCTTTGAATAATTCATTTATTTTAAAACGAATTTCACTTTTAACGATACTGGCTTCAAAACTATTATTGATTGTAAATATTATTTTAAAATCTAAAGAACTATCGCCAAAATCTGTGAATAAAACCAAAGGTTCGGGTTTATCTAAAACCGATATATTCGAATTCGCAGCATCTATTAATAATAACTTCACCTTTTCAACATCTGTGCCATAAGCAACTCCTACACTAACATTTTCTCTAGTAAGTATTCCATTCTCCGTCCAATTATATAATATTGAGGTCAAGTATTTATGATTAGGGATGACCAATACCTTATTATCAATAGTCACCGCTCGTGTTGTTCTTAATTTAATCTCGACTACACGTCCAACTTTCCCATCAATTTCAATAATATCTCCAGCATGAACCGATTGATCCACAAGTATAAATATTCCGGAAATTATATCCTGAAAAAAAGTTTGCAACGCCAAACCTATACCAACCAATAATGCCGCTGAAGCAGTCAAAAGCGCTGTCAATTGCACGCCCATATTCTGCATTGTGATTATCAAAACAATTAGGTAAATAAAATATCTAGAAAAAGAAAAAACAGATTTAAACTTTGGTTTATCGTTAGTTGGTAGTTTACGAGTAACGAGATTCTTCACAACTCTTAACAGCACTTTAGTTAAAAGCATTACGACCAAAACAATGAGTATGGTGCTTACCGTAATATGGATATTTTCACTGAATTGGAACTCATAATTTAAAAACGCGTTTATTTTATCCATGGATTAATATTTTAACCATTTATAGAGTTCTTTATAACTTGGTTTTTTACCATACATTAAAATACCTACTCTATAAATTTTTGCTGCAAACCAAACTGTAAACATAAAGGTACCAATTAATAGTACTAAGGACAAAACTTGTTGCCATATCGGAACACCAAATGGAATTCTCATTAACATCACCACAGGAGATGTAAACGGAATGAATGAAAACACAGTGGAAACGGTTCCATGTGGATCTTCAATAACCGTAAAAACACCAACATAAACAGCCAGAATTAAAGGCATTAATATTGGCATCATAAATTGCTGCGTATCAGTTTCATTGTCGACAGCTGCACCAATTGCCGCATATAATGAACTGTATAATAAATAGCCTCCTACAAAAAAGAACAAAAATGCAATTAACAAATTAGCAATAGGTAGGTTGAAAAATGAAGCCATAACAAGTTGAACTTGATCTTGCAATTCTGGTGTTTGCAAGGCTTGTTGCATTAATTCATGCTGAGGCGTTTGGATTTCAGTGAAGTTGATGTCAAAAATAGCAGAAACTACAGTCATCATTACGCCACCAAGTATCACCCAAATAATAAACTGTGTGATTCCTGCTAATGAGGTTCCTATAATTTTCCCCATCATTAATTGGATAGGTTTTACTGAAGAAATTATTACTTCAATGATTCTACTGGTTTTTTCTTCAATAACACTACGCATAATCATATTGCCATAAATAATAATAAACATGAACAATAAGTATCCTGCAATACCTCCGAATGCAAGTTTCAATATATTATCAATTTTGGAAGTCTTCTCTCCTGTAAATGTTTCCTGGTTAATTTCAATTGATGTTTTTGACGATTTTATCATATCGACATCCACACCATTTTTCTGTAACTTTAAATCGGTTAGTTTTTTTTCAATTTTGCTTTCCAGTGCAGAAATTAAGGTCAAAGATGGCGTATCTTCTGAATAAAACTTGACGCTACCAGAAACCGCATCAGCCGTTTCAGCTTTTGCAATATACAACAACCCATAATCTTCCTTCGCCTCAACCATAGCCTTGGCTTCATCTAATGTAGTATTGCTTAAAATAGTATATGTAGTATGTTCAGTGTTTTTAAATATTGGACTCACCAATCCGGTTTCGTCCAATATGTCTATGGTTCGTTCTTTGTTATTATTGAGCTGTGTCAAATAAGCCACAACTGCGATAAGCGCTATCATAATTAAAGGACTCAAAACAGTCATTATAATAAACGACTTATTCTTCACTTTTGTAAGATATTCTCTTTTTATAATGAGGGATAAATGATTCATTCTAATTATTTTTTACAGTTTGAATAAAGATATCGTTGGCACTAGGTATCACTTCCACAAAATGGTGCACTTCTGCTTTTGAAGTTAGAAATGACAGTAAATCATTTGAAGATTCATTTGTTGATAATTTAATATTAAGTTTTAAATCGTCATTTAAATTTCTGAATGTAGCTGGGAAAATATCAAACTTATCCTTGATAATCTTTGTCACTTCATCGACATTAGGGGTTTGTAAACCAACTTCAAAAGTATTGGTTTTAAAACCACGTTTAATATCAGTTAATTTCCCATCTAATACTTTATTCGACTTGTGAATTAAAGCAATATGATCACATAATTCCTCTACAGATTCCATGCGATGCGTTGAAAATATAACTGTAGCACCTTCATCTCTAAGTTGCAATATTTCATCTTTAATCAAATTCGCATTTATAGGATCAAAACCAGAAAACGGTTCATCAAAAATGAGTAATTTTGGTCTATGAAGCACAGTTACAATAAATTGTATTTTTTGTGCTTGGCCTTTACTTAGCTCTTGAATTTTTTTATTCCACCAATCACCAATTTCTAATTTATCAAACCAGTATTTCAAACGTTCCTTTGCTTCTTGCTTAGAAAGCCCTTTGAGTTGTGCTAAATACAAAGCTTGTTCTCCAACTTTCATAGACTTATACAAGCCGCGTTCCTCAGGTAAATACCCAATATCTTTAATGTGATGTGCTTGTAAAGGTGAACCATCCAAATGAACGTATCCTTCATCTGGCATTGTAATTTGATTGATAATTCTAATCAACGTGGTCTTCCCAGCGCCGTTAGGACCAAGCAAACCAAAAATACTGCCTTGAGGCACGGCAATTGATACTTTATTGAGCGCTCTAAAGTCTCCAAAATTCTTAGAAACCGAATCAACGACTAACAAATTATTCATAAATTATTTGATTGAAACATTAAGGTATTAGTTGGGTAAAGATATTAAATGTTACATATTAACCGCTACAATCCAATTATAAAACTCGAATTGAAAATACCTAAAAACAAAACCCACCCTTAATAAATCAAGGATGGGAAAAAATTGCTATGAAAAAGAAAAATTACCACTAATATGAATTAGTGATATTCAAATATAGTGAATTTTCTCAAATTAACACTTTATTAAGAAAACATATCTTTCACTTTTTCAAAAAACGATTTATCACCATGTTCAGGCTTAGGCACAAAGTGTTCGTCATTTTTCATGTTCTCGAAAAACTCCTTTTGTTGCTTGTTTAAAGTTTTAGGTGTCCACACATTTACATGCACCAATAAGTCTCCTCTACCGTATCCATTTATGCTAGGTATCCCTTTTCCTTTTAAGCGTAAAATTTTACCTGATTGAACTCCTGCTTCAATCTTAATTCTTACCTTACCTGTAACAGTATCAATCTCAGTAGAATTCCCCAAAACAGCGTCAGGCAAGCTCACATATAAATCATAATGCAAGTTATCGCCTTCACGTTTTAATGTTGGATGATCTTGTTCTTGAATAGCAACTAGCAAATCACCAGATACACCATTTCCAGGAGCTTCATTTCCCTTTCCATTTACCTTCAGCTGCATCCCTTCAACAACACCAGCTGGAATTTTCACCATAACGGTTTCTTCCGCTTGCATCAATCCTTGTGCATCCGCGTTATCTCCTTTCTTGTCAATACTTTGTCCAGCTCCACCACAAGTTGGGCATGCGGCAGCCGTTTGCATTCTACCTAAAATAGTATTGGTTACTCGAGTTACTTGTCCTTGTCCATTACATGTTGAACATGTTTTAAATGTCGTACCAGGCGCTTGAACTTTACGTTTTACTTTAATCTTCTTTTCTACACCATTAGCAATCTCCTCTAACGTTAAGGTCACTCGAATTCTAAGGTTAGATCCCTTTACGCGTCTTTGACCTCCCCCACCTCCGAAGCCACCTCCAAAGCCAGAGAATCCGCCTCCGCCTCCAAAAATATCACCAAAATGACTAAAGATATCATCCATGTTCATTCCGCCACCACCGAAACCACCTCCACCTTCAAAGGCTTGATGACCAAATTGGTCATAACGTGCTTTTTTATCGTCGTTGCTCAGTACTTCATAAGCCTCAGCTGCTTTTTTAAATTTATCTTCAGCCGCTTTATCATCTGGGTTCTTATCTGGATGATACTTCAAAGCCATCTTACGATACGCTTTTTTAATCTCTGTAGCAGAAGCGCCTTTGCTAACGCCTAATATGTCGTAATAATCTTCTTTCATAATTTATTGTCCTATAACCACTTTTGGAAAACGAATCACCTTTTCTCCAAGCTTATATCCTTTTTCTATAACGTCAATAATCTTTCCTTTTAGATCTTCTGTTGGAGCTGGAATTTGCGTAATCGCCTCATGGTCATCTGCATTAAACACATCACCTTGAGATATTTCAACTACTGACAATCCTTTTAATTCTAACGTTTTTAATAATTTTTGATATATCAATAGTACCCCTTTACGTAAATCTTCAGCTTCTTTGTCTTCATCAATATGCGCCAAAGCACGTTCAAAATCGTCTAACACAGGAAGCATTGCTAACACAACATCTTCACTAGCGGTTTTAAACAATTCAATACGTTCCTTAGCCGTACGTCTTTTATAATTTTCAAATTCGGCAAATAAGCGCATAAACTTATCTTTCTCTTTTGCTAAATCCTCTTTCAATTGATCTTCAACCGTTAACTCTTCTACCTGAGTTTCATTATCTAAAATTTGCTCTTCTTGCACGTCTTCGTTTTTTAGGTCTTTATTTTTTTTACTCATGTTTGAACACTTTATTAAATCTTCGATTTATGGTTTGCAAAAGTACTGCCATTATTATTAAAATGTCAAAATGTCACGAAATAATTTTCATGGATTCTCAGTGTTAAGTGGACATTTATTATTTTTGATGGATATAAACAAAAAACACTAGACCTATGAAAAATAGATTTTTAACCATTTTTACAATTTTCGCTATAGCTACCAGTATAGTAAGCTGTAAAGACAAGGCTCAAGAAGCCAATACAAGTGAAGCAGAAGCAGCAACGGTTTCAGAAAGCACATCCGTAAAATACTCGGTCAATACATCTGAATCATCAATTGCATGGAAAGGGTTTAAGCCAACAGGAACACATAACGGGACAGTAAATATTGAAAGCGGTGTTTTTGCTACTGAAAAAGGACAATTACAAAGTGGTACGTTTTTAATTGATATGAAATCTATTGTATCTAATGATATGGAAGAAGGTGAATACAAAACCAAATTAGAAAACCATTTAAAAGGGACTGTTGAAGGTAAAGAAGGTGATTTCTTTAATGTCACGAAATTTCCGACAGGTGCTTTTGAAATTACGGGTTCTGAAGCTATGGAAGGTGGTAAAACCAAACTTTCAGGAAACTTGGCTTTAAAAGGCCAAAAACATAACGTCTCATTTCCTGTAATGATAACTATCGAAGGTGACATGATTACAATTGCAAGTGAAGCCTTTACTATAGACAGAACAAAATGGGACATTAACTATGGCTCTAAATCTGTATTTGATAATTTAGGAGATAAGTTTATTAATGACGACATGGAATTACAAATTACAGTGAAAGCAAAGAAAAAATAAATCTCTAGCCACTATAATTAAAAACCACTCAATTAGAGTGGTTTTTAATTATAGAATGCAAGCAATGTTACAAGTTTACTTTCACAAATTAAAAAGGTATCTTCGTCTAAATGCCGATATAAATATATTAACAGAGAGCATCTCAATCATGTCTCTAATTTAAATATATGCTTGTAAAAAAAATCCTTTCAAAAATTATTTCATTTATTACATCTTATCCTGCCTTTAAAAAGCAATTAAAAGGCTATAAAGGAGTTGAATATCCAGATAGCAAATACGTTGTAATTAAAATGTCAAATTCAAAAATCCACGGTCGCTATTTTTATACTTTAATAAAATTTTTCTCTCTTTCAGGTTATTCGATCTATTTTCCTGATTTAAACTGGACCTATTTCAGGAAAAATTTTCACAATAATCCGCATTCAGATTATTATCAATTAATATTTAAAGAAAAATTACTTGTTTTTAATGATCCACCAATAAAAGCACAAGGAATAGTTAATATTTGTAGTAAAAAATTAAGTCCAGATTATTTTTCTTCTATTCATTTAAAAGAGAACACTTCAATAAACTCCTTTCACATACCGATGGCTATGCATCCTTTATTTTATCATAATAATTATTGGAATGAAGACTTAGACTTACTGGCGAAAAGAAAGAAATCTATTTTTATGTCTGGTAGTTTTGATCCAACTGTATATTCTGGAATTAAGAATACTCCCTTTAAGATTGAAAGCAGGTTAGAAGTCTTTGAGTATTTAAAAAACAAAAAACTTCTTAAAAATATAGATCCCGAAGAAGACCTAAACGATATTTTAAATAAATCTAGCGATTTCTCATGCATTATTTTGGATAGTAGAAAAACACCGATTCCCATGCAAGATTTAAGACAATCGATTAATCAGTTTAGTTTTTATTTAGCACTTCCTGGTGTTATAATGCCCTTGTGTCATAACATAGTTGAAGCATTATCGGTAGGAACAATACCTATTATACATATTAATTATGCCAAACTCATGACGCCTGAATTAATACATATGCATGATGCTATTATATATGAAGATTTAGATGAGCTAGAATACTGCATTAATTTGGCTTATAACATTGATGAAGAAACCTTAAAAAGCATGCAAAAAAATGTAATTAACTACTACAATTTAAATTTAACGCCAAGTGCTGTTATTCAAAATATCACAACTAATAGTTATGATGTATTATATCTTCAAGCTGAGCATTTAAGCGTAGAAATACTAGAAAAAAACTTGAGTTTTAAGAAAATTGTTAATACATTAAAAATCATTACAATAGCATTAGTTCTAAATTTAATTATTTAGAAAATGACATGTATCTTATTTGAATAGATGATCAACTTTCAATGCTTTTCGTTAAACAATAAGAGGCCTAAATAAATATATAGAAATCGCTCTATTTAGAAAGACTTTTTTTTGAAATTTACGTAACGTTACGTATTTCATTTAACTTTATTAAGTATTAATTTTGAGACACTTAAGTCACCTATTAATACTTAAACAAATTATGAAAAAAAACTACACATTAAAATTTTTACTATTTTGTCTATTAGCATTAAACGTCCAAGTTTTATTTGCTCAAAATCTTGAAGATTTTGAAACAGATCCTGCGGGATCATCTTCATTTGTTAATACCGGCTTAACATTCAATTTATCGAGTTCTGTTGGAGAAACTTATAATGTTTTTGAACACGGATATTTCTCAGGAGGTTCTTCAGACTCCTGTATAGGATGTGGCTGGAACGGAACAAGTATTGATCAAAAATTTATTGACAATACAGGAGATACCGATCACAATGGAGAAGATAATGGCAGTAGTTTTACAATTACAACCGCAGGCAGCGTTGATATAGCGGTCAATTCGCTATATCTTTTTTGTTCAACTAGAGCTATTGGTGTACATTCAGGAGATGTTACATTTACAGGTATAAGAAATGGAGTAATTCAATACTTTTTTACAAAGAGTTCTGGATTTGCTAGCCCAACAACTTTTACTCCTAATAATGGCTTTACATTTATCGACTTTGCTACCGAAGGAAGCTCAGATTACTCTTTGGTAAAAATAGACGAATTAGTTATTGATAGTACTGGCAACTTAGACTATATGGCTCTTGATACCTTTAGTTGGGTTTTAGGATCTACTTTATCTATCGACGATGCAGATTCGCAAAACACACTAAGTGTTTCTCCTAATCCAAGTACAGATGTGCTTCACATTAATGGTATTCAAAACTCAGAACACTATTCGATTTATTCAGTTTTAGGCAAAGAAATTCTTCAAGGACGAGTTTCTGATAATGCTCCTATTAGAATTAAACATTTAGATAGCGGTATCTATTTTATTCGTATAGGCAATCAACTTACAACGCGTTTTATTAAACAATAGCGTTCTAAAACAACAGATAATTATATAAAAGTCGTTCTAAATAGAACGACTTTTATATAATTATCTGTTAATTTTCTCATTAGAAATCACTAATTTAGTATAACTACATATTCCATATTAACATCAATTTTAATATGAAGAAAACTTATATAATAAATATATCTAAAATCATCAAAAAAGTTATCTTTTTTCTATCTTTTATTAGCTTATGTATGGAGTCATCAGCACAAGATATTGGGGATTTCACCTCTGTCGAACCTTTAGTTCAAAACAGTGATTTTGTTATTCCATCCACCCATATATTTCAAAAAATAATAGAAGCTGGCGACCCTTTAACTGAAGGAGGGGTACTTCCAATAAAAAATGATTTCACGGGTTATGTACCGATTAGTGGTAGTAGTGAAAATGGATTTTTATGTATTAATTCAGAAGACACTCCTGGAGGTGCAAGTATATTGAATATCAATTTTAATTTGAGTTCCGATTTATGGGAAACTACATTATCTCAAGCTATAAATTTTGATGGTGTAGCCGGAACAGCAAGAAACTGTTCAGGCACTATAACACCGTGGAATACATTTGTTTCTTGTGAAGAACAAATATCCACAGTAGATTCTAACAATGATAATTATTATGATTTAGGATGGTGTGTAGAAATAGATCCAGTTTCGAAAACGGTCATTGACAAAAGATGGGCATTGGGTAATTTTAGACATGAAAATATTGTTGTTCATAGCAATCTGCGAACAGTATATGAAGGAGCAGATTCAAACCCTGGTTATTTATATAAATTTGTAGCTAACAACGTTCAAGATTTAAGTGCTGGAGATCTGTATGTGTATAATGGTTCAAAAGATGGACCAGGTAATTGGATTCTATTAAATAATTCAACACCTTCTGAACGAAATACTGTCTTAACTCAAAGTGCGGATGTTAACGCCACAGTGTTTGATGGAATTGAAGATGTTGAAATTGGACCAGATGGTTTAATCTATTTTGCAGTTAAAGGAGAAAACCTAGTATATCGTTTTCAAGATTCAGATCCAATTTCTGGGACATCGGTTCCAAATATGGAGCCTTATGTAGGCAATACCTCGTATGATATATCGTATGAAAATGGAACTTCAAGTGCTACTTGGGGTTACGGAAATGATAATTTAGCATTCGATGGACAAGGTAATTTATGGGTATTACAAGATGGAGGAAGAAACTATATCTGGGTAGTCGAGAATGGACATAGCCAGGCAACTCCACTAGTTCGCGTTTTTGGACGCTCTCCCTCTGGATCTGAACCCACAGGAATTACGTTTTCACCTGACTATCGATTTTTGTTCATATCTTTGCAGCATCCTAATATAGAGAATAGTAGCTCTACTCAAATTGATGCCGCTGGAGATATTGTAGATTTCAGTAAAGGTATTTCATTAGTAATTGCAAGAAATGAAAATTTAGGAAATGGGACTTTGGGTCTAAATGATTTCTTAATAAATGAACCTTTGCTCTACCCAAACCCATCAACTGGAAACTTTAAGATTGCATTGGATAAATCATATTCAGAAATTGAAGTATTTGTATATGGAATTAACGGTCAATTAGTCTTAACCAAGGACAAAATTCCTCCCTCAATTGAAATAATTAACATTGATTTGTCAAATCAAAAACCAGGTATTTACTTTTTCAATATAAAATCCGAAGGTAAAACGACACGAATAGTTAAGGCTATTAAAGAATAATTTAAAGCTCATTATTTAATTAGAAGCTCATTCAGTGCGGGCGGTAAATGGTGATACTTAAACTCAAAACCTTTATCTTCTATGGTTTTAGCTGACACACGTTGACTTTCAAATAACAAACTATGCATTTCACCCAAGGCTAATTGCAATACGAATTTTGGTGTGTTTGGTAATAACATAGGACGTTCTAATTGTTTTGCGATGGCTTTTGTGAGTTCCTTATTGGTGACAGGATTTGGTGCTACACCATTAAATACACCTTCCAATTGATACTGTTTTACAAATAAAAAGAGACGTGCTAAATCGGTAACATGTATCCAAGATTGCCACTGTTCTCCAGAACCAAAGGCTGCTCCAACACAAAGTTTTATCGGTTTCAACATTTTCTGTAAAGCACCTCCATCTTTAGCTAAAACCATGCCTATTCTAATTTTTGAGGTTTTAATTCCGAGCGTTGCAAACGTATCGACTTCCTGTTCCCATTGTTGCGTAACTTGACCCAGAAAACTATCAGATTTAAGATTCGTGTCTTCATCATAATAATTGGTACGTGAATCGGGATAGACACCAATTGCTGAAGCAGAAATTAAATGCTTAATTTTGATTTGTTCCTTGACTATTGTTTCTCTAAGTAATTGCAAAGATTGTATTCTGCTTTCTAAAATGACTTTCTTGTAAGTGCTTGTCCAACGCTTAGAAATGGATGCACCAGCCAAATTGATAATGGTATCTACACCTTCAAAACATTTACTATCAATTTCACTGGTTTTTGGGTTCCAGTAAAAGCCTTTGTAATGTTTTGACACACTCATTTTTGTTTTTGAGGTGGTTAAATAATGTACATCGATTTGCCGTTGATAACAAAGCTGAACAACAACTTTACCAACTAAGCCTGTAGCTCCTGTAATGAGAATTTTTTCATTCATTTACAAACAAAGTTACATAAGGACACCATCATAAATATATTTATTAAGAGCATTTAACTTCATGTTAAGTTAAATTATGAAAGTGCTTCAATGCATATCAGATTAAACACTTTTAATAGCGCGTAGCATTTCTCTTTTCCCAGGTGGTCCTTCCAAGCGTTCTACAATAAATCCTACCGCTTGCATGGCACGACGTACGCTTCCTTTTGCAGAATATGTCACTAAAACACCTCGATTCTTAAGGGCATCAAACATAATTTTAAATATAGTTTCCGTCCAGAGTTCGGGTTGTACACGTGCACCAAAAGCATCAAAATAAATAAGATCAAAGCTGTCTTTTTGATCGATATCTTTAAAGTGTTTTTGTTGTTTTGTGAGATTAAAATATGGGGTAATCTCATGTCTGCTTTCCCAAGTTGAATCATGCAACGAAGAAAAGATAGCTGCATCAACATGTAACTCTTTCACATAGTTGAGTTGTCTTAACTCTTCTGACTTTACAGGGTAGGCTTCTATTCCAACATAGTCGATATTAAGGTTTAATTGTTCCGCATGCATTAACGTAATCAATGCATTGAGTCCCGTGCCAAAGCCTATTTCTAAAATGGAAAGGGTATCATTTTCGGCACATGAAAAAAGCAAACCCTGTTTTATAAACACATGATTTGACTCTTGTATGGCACCATGAACAGAATGGTATTGCTCATCCCAATCTTCAATTTGTATGGTAGTTGAGCCATCTGCTGTAGTAATGATTTTTCTTTGCAAACTTTTTATTTAATGAGTAACTTTTTAATCTTAGGAATTGGCCCTGTGCACTCCGTTTTATGACAAGACAGACATAGATTTATCGCATTGTTATAACGTTCGGTTACAGACAACTGAGAATCTTCAATAAACACTAGCTGCTCAGCATCAATAAATTGACCTGAAAACTGTTCAAAAGTCTCATTCCTCGATTTTGAATCAGAAAGTTCCGCGGTATGAATGTTTAAAAATTCTCTTGGAAATTCAGTTGGAGTTTTCCCCAGTTTAATATCCTTTTTGAGCTGTAGGTTATAAGCATACATTGCCTTCATCAATGTAGTCATTTCAGATCCTTTATAGACCTCATAGGTTTTTGTTCCATCAATTATGGTCGCTCTTTTTTCAGATGAATTACAACTGAATATTACAACGAATACACATAAAAAACCAAAAAACTTAAGCATTACTCTTCTTTTAATAAAACACCATCAGCTTCAAAAGAAAAGGTCTTTTTCGGTTCTGTGATCTTGGCAATTTCTTCAGGAGAATCACCAGCATCCTCAGCATAATGACGTAACTCATCTACTGGCACTTCATTAACATAAGCCATTCCATTTATTACAACTTGCTTTCCTGCAATATCCTTAGGCATAAAAAAACCATAATCTTTAAACTTCACCATAGCTTGTTCACCATTCTCCAAACTCACCTTCATCCAGCAGCCTTTAGCTTGGCATACTTCATCGACGATTGCAATCATTTTTGAATTTACTGTATCTCCAACTTTCATACTTTTGTAATGTTCTGCCATACGATTAGCGGCTAAAGCATCGGCATCGTTAATTTCCATACCGAATGAAGCATAGGTAATTTCTTTAGTGTCTTGAGCGCTCGCTTCTTTGTCTTTATCATTTGACTTACAAGAAAACGCAAGAGAAACAACTAAAATTAGGGCTAAAAAATTCTTCATGATTTAAGATTAAAGGTTAAAAAATAGAGCCCTAAAGATATGGATTTTTTAGGAAATCTTTATGTTTTTTATGCAACGAATATTGAGTATTTTTGCAATAGATAAAAAATAGAATGACAAAAATTTCAACTTCCGAAATCGATATAGTAAAATCAGAAACTTCTAAGATCCATGATGTAAATTTCAAGGACCTCTCATTCGGTAAAACGTTTACCGATCATATGTTTTATTGTGATTTTGAAAACGGTGAGTGGCAGCAACCAAAAATAGTGCCATATCAAGCCATGACTATAGAGCCTTCAGCACGTGTATTCCATTATGGACAAGCTGTTTTTGAAGGCATGAAAGCCTATAAAGATGATGATGGAAACGTATTTCTGTTTAGACCCGAAGACAACTATAACCGTATTAATAAATCGGCAGCGCGTTTGGCGATGCCTGAATTTCCAAAAGAATATTTCCTTAATGGCTTAACAACGCTTTTAAAAATGGATAAAGCTTGGGTTAAACCTGGCAAAGGGAACTCACTTTATATACGCCCATTTGTAATTGCCACTGAACCTGCCATTTCTGCTTCACCTGCTGACACCTATAGATTTATGATTATCTGTTCGCCAGCTAAAGCTTATTATACAGATAAAGTACGTGTTTTGTTTGCTGAAAAATATAGCCGTTCGGCTGATGGTGGTGTTGGATTTGCCAAAGCAGCTGGAAATTATGCGGCACAGTTTTATCCAACAAATTTAGCGCAGCAAAAAGGATTTCAACAAATAATTTGGACCGATGCCAGTACACATGAATATCTTGAAGAAGCTGGTACTATGAATATATTTTTTAGAATTAATGATACGCTTGTAACTGCACCAACTAGCGATCGTATTTTAGATGGAATTACTAGAAAAAGTGTGATACAAGTGGCTCAAGACGATGGTATTGACACAGAAGTAAGAAGAGTAACAGTATCAGAAATTAAAGAAGCCGCGATAAATGGGTCTCTAAAAGAAATATTTGGTGCAGGAACAGCTGCCGTAATTAGTCCAATTTCTGCTTTTGAACATGGTGGTAAGGTTTACGATTTACCAGACATACCAAATTCTTATGCTGATGTTATTAAAGATCGAATATTAAGTATACAACACAATCTGGCCGAAGATAAACATGGCTGGAGACATGAAATAAAATAAAAAAAGAAGCCAATTGGCTTGTTTTTTTTACTTACTTAGTATCTCTTCAATATTTGGTTTGAAATAATTTGGTCCTTTAAGCACTTTCCCATCTGCTCTGTATATTGGCTCACCGTTAGCATCTAACTTACTCATATTACTACGTTGAATTTCGTCAAATACTTCTTCAATCTTATGTTGTAAACCATGTTCAATAATTGTACCGCACAAAATGTAAAGCATATCACCAAGAGCATCCGCGACCTCAACTAAATCATCAGTGTTAGCAGCATCAAGATATTCTTCATTTTCTTCTCGCATTAACTTATATCGTAGCATGTTTTTATCATTCCCTAAACTTGCTTTTGGCGTTTCTCTAAACCCAATTTTAAAGGCATGATGAAAGTCTTTAACAGCTTCTATTTTATTCTTCATTTTAAATGTCTTAATTTTGCATAAAAATAGCTATATGTTTACAAAAGGTCAGTGGGTTTTTGGAATTTTATTTGCGATTGCATTTATCGTCGCATTAATTTACACCTATCGCAAAGATTTGAAACTTCACCGAAAATATTATAAAGGTAGTATTTGGGTGCTGATCGCCTTTATTTCCTTTATACTTATGATTTACGCAATTAAATATATATTTGTATAAATTTGCTTCACATACACCAATTTAAATTGTTTATACCTCATTTTCAACGCATTAAATAGAATTTAAATTTTATTATCTTTGAATATACATCAATTCATTAATCATCATGAAAGCATTTAAGTACATCTTATTTTTAGTGCTAATTCTTATTATAGGCTTATCCATTTATATTGCGGTGCAACCCAATTCTTTTGAAGTTAAGCGTACCAAAACAATTCAAGCGCCAGCAGCAGTAGTTTATAATCATGTTATTGATCTTAAAACTTGGGAAGCTTGGTCATCATGGGCTGAATCTGATCCAAATTTGATAATTACACTTTCTGATCAAACCAGTGGCGTTAATGGTTCTTATTCTTGGGAAGATAAAGATGGTGTAGGCACTATGAAAACCGTAGATGCAAAACCAAATACGTTTATTCAACAAGAAATGCAGTTTGCGGACTTCCCAAAATCGGACGTGTCATGGGAATTGAATACCAATGCTGAAGGCACCACAGAAGTAACTTGGACTATTGCCGGAAATGATCTTCCTTTTGGATTTAAGGCTTTTGCGTTTATTAGCGGTGGTATGGAAAAACAAATTGGACCACATTATGAACGAAGCTTAAATAAACTAGATAGCATCATCGTGGCAGATATGAAAACCTTTGAGGTTAAAATAGATGGCATTACAAGGCACAGTGGTGGGTTTTATTTATACAATACCACCTCATGTAAAATGGATGATTTCAAATCTAAAATGCAAGAGATGTTGCCAAAAGTTGGCGATTATGTCAAGAACAATAATATTAGTACAGCAGGAATGCCTTTTATAAGTTATCACAAATGGGACATGCAGAATAATAGTGTCATGTTTTCATGTTGCGTACCAATAAGCGCTCAAGTTTTAACAACAGAAAGTGATATACTCACCGGGCAACTAAACCCTTTTAGAGCCGTGAAAACGACATTAAAAGGAAATTATGAAAACCTAAAGGTCGCTTGGGACGCTACTATGAGCTATATTCCTGAGCATAATTTGGAGTTTACAGAAACTGGCCCGATGCTCGAAGTATATCTTACAGATCCGATGAATACACCAAATCCAAAAGATTGGACCACAGAAATTTATATTGCCATAAAAGAATAGATGAAGAACCTCATAATTGTATTTATTGGTGGTGGATTTGGTAGCGTATTGCGCTACATTGTTGGGAAATACCTCAATAGTGCAGAAACAGGAATTCCTTATGGAACCTTTGCCGCCAATATAATTGGCAGTTTACTTATCGGAATTATTTTAGGTTTAGCTGCGAAAAATAACACCCTTAGCTCAAATCAAACCTTGCTTTTAGCTACAGGTTTCTGTGGTGGTTTTACTACTTTTTCAACATTTGCCTATGAAAATCACATACTCTTAAAATCAGGTGACTTTACTAGCTTCGCCATTTACACAATCGCAAGTTTTGTGATAGGATTTTTAGCCGTGTTTTTGGGTATGTTTCTTGTTAAAGCTTAGTGTTTATCAAAAGCCTTTACACCAGCTCTTACTTCTATATCTAAATAATTTTCTCGAGGAACAATAGGGCAAGAATACTTTGCATTATAAGCACAATACGGATTATAAGCCGTATTAAAATCTATAGATATATTATCGTCTTCAGGAATACGACATTCAACATAACGTCCACCACCATATGATTCCTCACCATTGGTATTATCTAAAAAAGGTAAAAAGAGATAATCTTCATAACCTTCCTTTTTTAATAGATCTAAGTTTTGATAAATATTCAATTGATATGGCTTGCCCTGAATTAGAAATTCAACAATACCATATTTGACATAAACGGGAAGTCTGTCAGTAGTCGTTTTCATTTCAAAAGGTTCCTCATCTGGAGTGCGTACTAGTTTAGCAGAAACCACATATGTCGAATCAAACTTAAAAAAATCTAGTCCTTTAAACGATTTTCTATCTTTTTCTTTTAAAGGCGAAGTACGTGCGTCTTTATAGCTCGCATTCATTTCTAATTGAAATTCAGTTTCACCAGGAAGTGGCTCTTTTTGTTCCGAACAACTATACATTAGAATCAACAAAAAAACTAGAAATACATTTTTCATTTTTTATTATTTTTAAACTCAAAAATACAACTTATACTTTTTTTTCATAGTTTTGAACCGAACAAAATCAAAAATCATGCGTAATAACGTCAGAATTTATAAGCAACAATGGACCACATATAGTAGGTGCTGGACGACTTATATATTATGACGATATTATTATTTAATAATACAATATGTAAAAGTCCAGCTGTAAAGCTGGACTTTTTATTTTTATACCAATCAATCATCAAAATGAAAACACTATTTAACAATTACATCAATACTTTTAGAGGACTCTCTCCAGAAGTTTGGTGGCTCGCTTTAATTACATTAATTAATAGAGCAGGAACTATGGTTATACCATTTTTGTCTTTGTACCTCACAACAAGCTTGAAATTCACATTAAGCGATGTTGGCTGGATCATGACTGCTTTTGGATTAGGATCTGTTGTTGGTTCTTGGCTAGGCGGGAAATTAACCGATAAAATTGGTTACTATTTATGGTTTGGAGTTTACTAACTACAGGTATACTGTTTATTGGTATGCAATTTCTAGATACGTTTGAATCCATATGTATTGGAATATTTTTAGTTATGCTGGTTGCAGACATGTTTAGACCAGCCATGTTTGTAGCATTAAGCATCTATAGCAAACCAGAAAATAAAACACGATCTGTAACATTAATTCGACTAGCAATTAATCTAGGTTTTTCTGCAGGACCTGCTGTTGGTGGAATTATCATTACGACTATGAGTTATGGTGGACTGTTCTGGGTAGACGGTATCACATGTATACTTGCTACTTTATTATTGATAAAAGTACTCAACCCGAAAAGTACAACTGCTCTCGATTCTGTCATTAACGAGAATCCGAAGTCTGCATATAAAGATAAAGCCTTTTGGATATTCCTGGCATCAATGACGTTATTCGGTATCATCTTTTTACAATATTTTTCAACTATGCCAATCTACTACAAAGAAAGACATGCTCTTTCTGAATTAGAAATTGGATTGCTTTTAGGACTCAATGGACTATTTATTTTTTTACTAGAAATGCCATTAATTAAATGGTTAGAAGATGGAAAATATACTAAATCTGGATTAATGCTATTTGGAGCAATTCTAACCGCTGCTAGTTTCTTAGTACTAAACACAACAGGATGGGTTGGTATATTAATTGTTGGAATGTTCCTTATGACTATTGGAGAAATGATTGCTTTTCCATTTTCAAATGCCTTTGCAATGCAACGCGCTAAGCGTGGGAATCAAGGAGAATATATGGCATTATATACTATTTCATTTTCTATAGCACACATTTTCGGACATAATGCAGGACTGCAAATGGTAGATCGATTAGGATTTGATATTACTTGGTATATTATGACAGGTCTTGGACTTGTTTGTATGTCATTATTATATTATCTTAAGGTATATATGAAATCTCAAAATCAGAAACAATGAGACTAAATCAGATTACTATTCCATCATTGAATGTTGAAAAATCAGTTAGGTTTTACAATACCTTGGGATTGCAATTAATCGTTGATGCAATGCCAAGGTATGTGAGATTTGAATGCCCAGATGGAAATAGCACATTTTCAATTCACAATGTTGAAACCCTCCCAATTGGTAATGCTATTCGAATTTATTTTGAACATGAAAATCTGGATGAATTGGTGTCACAACTCAAAGAAAAAGGTATTATATTTACATCAGACCCAGAAGACATGTCATGGTTATGGCGTGAAGCGCGTTTAACAGATCCCGATGGCAATAATCTAGTTCTATATTATGCTGGTGACAATAGAAAAAATCCACCTTGGCGAATACCTTAATTATGAAAAAACTCGTTTTTATATTTGGCCTATTTCTCTTTTTTAACTGCAATTCATCCATAGAAAAAACAGACGATTTAATTCTAGACCATACACCTAAGAAGGCATTCCCAGAATTAAAACCTGAACGTTATAATGTGGCATTTTTAGTCATGAATGGTGTTTATAATACAGAACTTACAGCACCATTTGATATTTTTCAGCATACTATTTTTAGAGATAGTATTAAACCCATGAATGTCTTTACAGTTGCCAATACTAATGACCCAATTACAAGTTTTGAAGGCATCCGATTCATTCCTGATTTTAATTATAAGACTGATGATTTGCCAAAAATTGACATTCTTGTCGTACCTAGTGCAGAGCATCATTTGGATTCCGATTTAGAAGATGAAGATATGTTGAACTTTATCAGAAAAGTAGATCAAGAGGCAACTTTCATAACTTCACATTGTGATGGCGCCTTTGTACTTGCAAAAGCTGGAATTCTCAATGAATCTGTGTCTACAACCTTTCCAAGTGATATTGACGCTATGCGTGAAATGTTTCCAGATCTCGACATAAGAAAAGATGTGCTTTTCGTCCATGACGCAAAATACATTACCTCAGCTGGAGGCGCTAAAAGTTTTGAAGCCGCTTTGTATCTATGCGAATATCTTTATGGAAAAAAAATTGCTCAATCTCTGGCTGGAGGATTAGTAATAGATTGGAATTTAGATGAAATACCTCACCTTGTTATTGATAAATAATCTTATTTCAGGGGCTTTACATCATTATATTTCACAACTTGAGATAATACAATTTGTGTTTTTGTTTCTCCGTATATAATGAGTTGATCAATAAACAATTCCATATGTTTTTGATTTTTCAAGACGACTTCCATCACAATATTTTCATTACCCGTTATGCGATAACAATTTATGACCTCATCATAGGTTTTCACCTTCTCTAAAAATGGCTTAAGCATGCCCATAAAAGCTCTTAATGTAATAATTGCCTTAAGTTGATAACCGGCTTCAAAAGTTGAAACCGACGTGTGATATCCCTGAATAATCCCAGAGTCTTCCATTTTTTTAATGCGTTCCGAAACAGCAGGAGAACTAATACCAACCTGTCTTCCAATTGCTGCATTAGATTGCCGAGCATTAGCTTGCAAGCACTTTAAAATCTTCCAGTTTAACGAATCTATACTCATTTAAATAAAATTAACTAATAATATTTAATTATTAAAGCAAATATAGTGATTTACTTTAAATTCGATAGTCAAAATTAATTACTTGTGATTAAATTTGATGAATTGCTATTAAAAATGATTTATCATATTCCATCTCATATGTCAGATTTGCCTGTTTATAAAAAGGCAATGGATATTATTGCTTTATCCCGAAATATTTCTTCGTATCTAAATCAAGATCTTTCAATTCTTCAAGAGAACGGTAGCGAAGATGAGAATATTTATTTTTCAGGCGATATTGTTCAGCAATCCTCTTCATTAGCACCAGAAATTTTAAATGCCGAACGTGAGCGTTTTTCTGATAGAAAACACAAGCATATTGCGTCGGTAGAGAATTTGACAAATTCATTATATAAGAATTCCTATCGCCTAGAAAAGTCAAATAGTGATGGCAAAGATTTCCTTCCAATACTGAGACGCGAGCTAAGAAAATTTAAGCAATTACAGCGTACCTGGATGCTTACACTTTAAGTAAATTACATATTTCGTCTATACTGACCACCAACTTCAAATAAAGCAGACGTAATTTCACCTAAAGAGCATACTTTACAAACATCCATCAAGGCTTCAAAAATATTCTCATTATGAATTGCTTTATGTTGTAAATCTTTTAGTAATGAGGCAGAATCATTAGCTTTATGTAGATTCTCTAAGGTCTTAATTTGATATTGCTTTTCTTCCTCAGTTGCACGAATAACTTCCTTCGGAATTACCGTTGGAGATCCTTTTGAACTTAAAAACGTATTTACACCAATAATTGGGAAATCTCCATTATGCTTTAAAGTTTCATAGTATAAACTCTCTTCTTGTATTTTCGAGCGTTGATACATCGTTTCCATTGCGCCTAAAACACCTCCTCTTTCAGTAATTCTATCGAATTCTGTCAACACAGCTTCTTCTACTAAATCTGTCAATTCTTCAATAATAAACGATCCTTGAATAGGATTTTCATTCTTGGCAAGCCCCAATTCTTTATTAATAATCAATTGGATAGCCATTGCACGACGAACGGATTCTTCAGTTGGCGTTGTAATGGCTTCATCATAGGCATTTGTATGTAAAGAATTACAATTATCATATATAGCGTATAATGCTTGAAGCGTTGTTCTAATATCATTAAAATCAATCTCCTGAGCGTGTAAACTTCGCCCTGAAGTTTGTATATGATATTTTAGCATTTGCGCTCTTGCATTGGCACCATATTTATGCTTCAAGGCTTTAGCCCATATTTTTCGAGCTACACGTCCAATCACAGCATATTCAGGATCAATTCCATTCGAAAAGAAGAATGATAAGTTTGGTCCAAACTTATTAATGTCCATTCCTCTACTCAAGTAATACTCTACATAAGTAAAACCATTCGCTAAAGTAAACGCCAATTGTGAAATTGGATTTGCACCCGCTTCAGCAATATGATATCCTGAAATTGAAACCGAGTAAAAATTGCGCACATTGTTTTCGATGAAATATTCTTGAACATCTCCCATTAAACGTAATGCAAACTCTGTTGAAAATATACAGGTATTTTGTGCTTGATCTTCCTTTAAAATGTCGGCTTGAACGGTCCCTCTTACTTGGGCAATGGTATTTATTTTAATATCCAAATACACATCAGCTGGTAAAACTTGATCACCAGTAACACCTAACAACATCAACCCTAAACCATCGTTACCTTCTGGTAGATCTCCATTATATTTTGGGCGTTCAATTCCTTTGTGTTTATATATTTTAGTAATTTTCGATTCTACTTCCTTTTCTAATTTTTGCGCTTTGATATACAATTCGCATTGCTGATCGATTGCGGCGTTCATGAAAAACCCTAGAAGCATTGGAGCAGGACCATTTATTGTCATACTCACAGAAGTCATTACGTCTGCTAAATTAAATCCAGAGTATAACTTTTTTGCATCATCTAAACAGCATATTGAAACTCCTGCATTTCCTATTTTACCATAGATATCTGGGCGATGATCAGGATCGTTCCCATAAAGCGTTACACTATCAAAGGCTGTAGATAAGCGTTTTGCTGGCAATCCCATACTCACATAATGAAAACGTCTATTTGTACGTTCAGGACCACCTTCACCAGCAAACATTCGAGCTGGATCTTCACCAGTTCGCTTAAATGGATATAATCCAGAAGTAAACGGAAATTCTCCAGGTACATTTTCTTGTAAATTCCATCCTAAAATATCTCCCCATGCTTGATATTTCGGTAAAGCTACTTTCGGAATTTGAGTATGTGACAACGACTCTGTATGCGTTTCTATTTTAATTTCTTTATCTCGAACTTTAAATGAATAGATTGGGTTTTTGTATTTATTGACTTTTTCATTCCATCCCAAAATCACTTCCCAATTATAAGGATCTAGATTTAATTTTACACGATCAAATTCCCCTAAAAGTAATTTAACAAAATCCTTATTTTCATCAACTTGAATAGTTTCAGACGCAATTCCTGATTTATCTAAATCTGGTAAAACACCAACTACAGATTCTATGGTTTTATAAATGCCATATAATTTCTGTGCGACGTCAACTTGCTCCATAGCTTTTTTATCATAGGCTCTATTACTTTCTGAAATCTCTGATAAATAACGTGTTCTACTCGGAGGAATTACAAAAATTTTCTCACTCATTTCATCCGAAATCTCGAATGTTGACTTTAGATTAGATTTTGATTCTTCATTTAACTTATCCATAATTGCTTTATACAGCGTATTCATTCCTGGATCGTTAAATTGAGACGCAATTGTACCATAAACTGGTAAATCTGCTTGTGGTACATCCCAAAGATTATTGTTACGCATGTACTGTTTTTTCACATCACGCAACGCATCAAGAGATCCTCGCTTATCAAATTTATTGATGGCGACTAGATCCGCAAAATCAAGCATGTCAATTTTTTCCAATTGCGTTGCTGCACCAAACTCTGGGGTCATCACATATAAAGCCACATCAGAATGTTCTATAATTTCGGTGTCAGATTGACCAATACCAGAAGTCTCAAGAATTATTAAGTCGAATTCTGCTGCTTTTAAAACTTCTACGGCTTCGTTGACATATTTTGAAAGTGCTAAATTAGATTGACGCGTAGCCAAACTTCTCATATAAACTCGAGGTGAATTTATGGCATTCATACGAATACGATCTCCTAAAAGTGCACCTCCTGTTTTTCGTTTCGAAGGATCTACTGATACTAACCCAATTGTTTTTTCTGGAAAATCGATTAAAAACCGTCGTACTAGTTCATCTACTAATGATGATTTCCCTGCGCCACCTGTTCCAGTAATTCCAAGCACAGGCGTTTTAGAGGTTTTATTTTTGTTATGAATTTTTTCTAAAGTCTCTTTAGCTATATCTGGAAAATTTTCTGCAGAGGAAATCACACGAGCAATTGCCTTAGGATTCTTTTCTAAAAGATAATTTTCTTCTCCATTTAAAGCATCACCTATAGCAAAATCAGATCGCTGTACCAAGTCATTTATCATGCCTTGCAATCCCATTTCACGTCCATCATCGGGCGAATAGATTCTAGCGATTCCATAATCCATTAAGTCCTTAATCTCAGAAGGTAAAATGACACCACCTCCTCCACCGAAGATTTTTATATGTTCAGCGCCTTTTTCTTTAAGCAAATCATACATATACTTAAAATACTCATTATGTCCACCTTGATATGATGTTAAACAAATAGCATTTGCATCTTCTTGTATAGCTGTATTCACAACCTCTTCTACACTTCTGTCATGTCCTAAATGGATCACTTCAACTCCAGTAGATTGAATTATACGTCGCATAATATTGATGGAAGCATCATGACCATCAAATAATGAGGCAGCTGTTACTATACGTACTTTATATTTTGGCTTGTAAGGTGTAATTTGTTTCATTGATAAAAAAGTAAACTTTTAGAGGCACAAATTTACGGAATTTTCAAAGTTATAGATCAGTTTTTCAGAATAGTTTAAAATTTACCCTATGTTTTGAATTCCAGATTCATAAAAAGATTTAAAGCTCAAAATTGTCGCCTTCTTTCGCAAAATTGAATCCTAATTTTTGAATACTATCCTTTAAACGATGTGTATTCAAAAGCGTTGGATTGGTATGATTAAAATGAATAAAATATATTTTTGATTTAGTGTCTAGGGTTTCATTTTCAAATAAGGCAACTGTTTCATATGTAAACGGATGTGGAATTTCATGCATCGGCCTTGACACTTCACCATCCTTAAAAAAAGAGGCGTCTAAAAATGCATAATCTACTTTTTTCACTTCATCTATTATATTTCTTTTCCATACCTGCCATTTATTAATATCAGGAATAAATAAAGCGGTTTTATGGATTCCTTGAATTTTATATCCAACGGTTTCCGATAGTTCATCACGATGTGGCACCAAAAAAGGAGTCACCTTTAGCTGTTCATTTAATATTATGGTAGAATCAGCATGAATACTTTCAATTTCAATATTCTTTAAAGCAACCAATTGACTCCATGGTTCATTTTGTTCGAGATAACGTTTCATTCGAGGCATCGCGTAAACTGAAATGTTTTTTCCACCAAGCGTCTCTCTTCCAAAATGCATTAAACCTGTATAATGTCCGATATGCGCATGCGTTAAAAACACACCATCAATCAGACGGCCATTATCAAGATGTTTAGATTTTAAAATATGAGCTTGCTCGACAATATCGGGCGTAGCATCAAACAACCACTTCTTGTCATCAGTCTTATCAACCAAACCAATACAAGACACCATTTTTTTAGGTTCCAATCTATCATAATATAACTGACAACACATCTTATCACAATCAATTTGCGGATAGCCAGCATCCTGTGCGATACCCAAAATTGTAATATAATGTTTTAAGTTTTCATTTGTTTTAGATTCAGATTGAGTCTTGCAACCTAAAAAAATAATACTCAAGCAAAAAAACAGGAATGGTATTTGAATAGCTCTCATTTGTATAACATATCTTTGTTAAAGATAAAAAACCCAAAACTATGATTCGAAAATTATTAATGATTCTTCTAATATTCAATTTAACAGCATGTGCTGAACTGCAAGGTATTGTGGATCAATTACCACAAGGAAGCATTTTGAGTGAAGCCGATATGGCATCAGGACTACGTCAAGCTTTAGATCTTGGAATTGACAAGCAAGTGAGTAAACTCACCAAAAAAGATGGCTTCTTTAAAAATGAATTGGTGAAGATTTTACTGCCTACTGAACTTCAAAAGGTCGATAAAGCTTTACGCGATATTGGTTTAAGCAATCTCGCAGATGAAGGTTTAAAAGTGCTAAACAGAGCAGCTGAAGATGCAGTAAGTGAAGCCACTCCAATATTTGTGAATGCAGTAAAAGATATCACATTTACCGATGCTAAAAATATTCTGCTTGGATCTGATGATGCTGCAACCCACTATTTAACAGGTAAAACCGAAACTGCTTTATATAATCAATTTCATCCCGTTATCAATTCATCCTTTACAAAAGTTGGTGCAGACCAAATTTGGGAAGGATTAATTAACAAATACAATAGTCTCCCTTTTACAAGTAATGTAAATTCAAACCTAACAGATTATGTAACTGGTGAAGCTCTGAAAGGAGTATATACTATGATTGCAGTTGAAGAAAAAGAAATTAGAACTAAAGTATCTTCGAGAACGACCGCACTATTGAAAAAAGTTTTTGCACTTCAAGATTAATTTTTGAAAGGCTATATGTTAAACCGAATAGCGAGCTATTCGGTTTTTTTATACAAACCATCAAAGGCAACAGTAATATCTTTCCCATTAGTAATAGTTTCCCAATATTGTCGCACTGATCCATCTTCATTCAAGGTCCATGTAACCCGATGATAAAAAGGCCGACCCTCTTTATTTTTTTCTTCATCCGTTTGAAGAATCATTTGGTTAGCAACACGATTCCCTTTTAAATGTAGGCTACCTCCCTGATTATCTATCCAAAGTTGCTCCCATTGTTTTGCCTTATTATTATAAAAATTAGTGCTTGTTCCTGTGAACTTACCTTTAGCGCTTTTCCAATTTTCTCTTAAAATACAATTGTCTTGTATTTTATCAATAACATTAGTTCCAGCAGCCGTTCCGTCAGGATTGGTTACGGTCCAAGTGCCAACCCAAAAATCAAATTCAGAATTCTTGTCGGCACAGCATTTACATGTATTATTTTGAGCGCTTAAAACTGTAGTAAATATAAGTGCAACTACGAGTATATTTTTTTTCATAATAAAGTTAATTAGTCCTTTAAAATTAACAATTTAGAATTAATAATTAGCTAACAGTAACATAACATTGGATATAATATTAAATCTCATATTTGCATCATAAGCTATCGCTCTTCATGCTTTAAGTTTTACATTAGTTAGTTATAAAAAATCGATCAATACTTTAGATCGATTTTTTTATTAACAATACTTCGTATTAACTTGCTGTTTAGCAATATTTTAAATATCTTTAGTACTCAACGCTAGGGTCATGAAAGAATTTTCTGAAATAAAAAAGCACCAACTCAGGCTTCAGAGACGCTATAAGCAACTCATTGAAAAAGCTTATAATTTACGTCAAACGGATCATGCGCAAAGTGATATTTCAGAATTCAAAGCGATCAAGTTGCTGGAAAAACTAAATAGACTTAAATACTTAAACAGAGACATACCACAATACGAAAATAGCAATTAGAAGGCACTATTAGATTGGTTCTACAAGCTCATAAAATTATTAAATTTAGAATATAGAGTAACCGAGATTTAGAGACACTGAAGACGTGTATTCTGCTTTATAAGGTAACAGACCATTATTTAAAATATCTCTAACTAAGGCATTTGATTAAAGTGTTTTACATGAAGCACTTTAAAGTAATCAAAGGCTTTTAACAAGCGAGATCCATACCAAGAAAAATACTCACCATCAACTAAAATTATTTTAGCCTTCATAGCATATTTACGTAGTTCAAATACATGATTAGCTTTGAACGGATACGGCTCACTAGACAATAAAACAACGTCAGATTCCAGAAGGCTGTCAAGTTTAACCTCTGGGTAACGCTCTAAGTGTTGATACGTGTTTTCAAATTTATTTAGTGCTAGTATTTCATTTATAAAAGTTCTATTAGCAGCCACCATCCAAGGATCCTTCCAAATAAAATAAGAAACTTTTATTAGGGGTCTCTCTTTTATAAAATCCTTAAAATCAATAATTTTACTTTGAATATTTTCAACAAGAATCGATGCGATTTTTTTCTTAGAAAACATTTCTCCATACATTGAAATCAACGCTAAGCAATCATCGAAACTATCAATTACACTAATATGAACTGGCGCTATCTTCTCCAATTTTCGGATTATTTCAATTGTGTTTTCCTCTTTATTACAGAGGATAAGTTCAGGGCGCAGTGCTTTTATTTTATCATAATCAACCTGCTTTGTTCCGCCAACAATAGTTTTGTCTTTTTTCAAATGAATAGGATGCACACAAAACTTTGTGATTCCAACTATCAAATCCTCGATTCCTAAATCTACAAGTAATTCAGTCTGACTAGGAACTAACGACACAATTCGTTCCGGAATGCCGTTAAGAATAACAGGTCTATTTAGTTGATCTATAAATGTCATATTTAATCATTTAAAATATGGTTTTCTTAAGTCAAAATCACTTCCATTTGACGTTGTAATTCTTCAGCTTTTTCGGCAGCTGCAAAAGCAAAATTTTCAGATTTTGAAGCATAAATAATACCACGAGACGAATTGATTAGTAATCCAACTTGATCATTCATACCATATTGACATACCTCTTGCAAACTTCCACCTTGAGCTCCGACTCCTGGAACAAGTAAAAAACTATCAGGAATTAACTGTCTAATTTCCGTGAAATATTCAGCTTTTGTAGCACCAACGACATACATCAAGTTTTCAGAATTCGTCCATGACGTAGATGTTTCAATTACATGTTTATACAATTCTTTTCCATCCACAAGATTCGTTTGAAAATCAAATGCACCTTGATTGGAGGTCAATGCTAACATAATGGTATGCTTATTATCAAAGGCCAAAAATGGCTCAACAGAATCCTTTCCCATATAAGGCGCTACCGTCACACTATCAAATGCCAAATCTTCAAAAAATGCCTTCGCATACATCGTGCTCGTATTTCCAATATCACCTCGCTTAGCATCGGCAATTGTAAAAATCTCAGGGTATTTTTCATTTAAATATGCAATGGTTTTTTCCAGTGATTTCCATCCCTTTAATCCATAAGCTTCATAAAATGCCGTGTTCGGTTTGTAAGCCACACACAGATGATGTGTTGCATCAATAATGGCTTTATTAAATGAAAAAATAGGATCCTCTTCTTTTAAAAGATGCTCTGGAATTTTATTTAAATCAACATCTAATCCAATACACAGAAATGATTTCTTAATTTTAATTTGGTCAATAAGTTGTTGTGTTGTCATGGTCTAAAAAAAGCCTCATAAAGAGGCTTGGTATTAAATATGTTCGTCGCTAGCTTTTAACTTTTCAGTATTTTCCGCGAGTTGTAATTCATCAATTATTTTTTGAATATCACCATTCACAATGTTTTGTAAATCGTATAAAGTCAAACCTATTCTATGATCTGTAACCCTTCCCTGAGAATAATTATAGGTTCTAATTTTTGCACTTCTATCTCCAGAACTCACCATTGAACCACGTCTTTCAGCATCTTCAGCATTCTTTTTAGCCAATTCCATTTCGTATAAACGAGAACGCAATACCTTAAATGCCTTTTCTTTATTTTTGTGTTGTGATTTCTGATCTTGACATTGCGCCACCAAACCTGTTGGAATATGAGTTAAACGTACAGCGGAATACGTTGTATTTACAGATTGACCACCTGGTCCTGAAGAACAGAAAAAATCAATTCTGACTTCCTTAGGATTAATCTCAACATCAAACTCTTCAGCTTCTGGAAACACCATTACTGTAGCTGCACTCGTATGTACACGCCCTTGAGTTTCTGTTTGAGGTACACGTTGCACACGGTGAACTCCAGCCTCAAATTTTAAAGTTCCATAAACATCATCTCCAGTAACTTCAAACTGAATTTCTTTAAAACCACCATTAGTTCCTTCACTATAATCTACAGTATCAACTTTCCAACCTCTACCTTCACAATACTTAGAATACATTCTAAATAAATCACCAGCAAAGATACTAGCTTCATCTCCACCTGTTCCAGCACGTAGTTCAACAACAGCATTCTTAGAATCTTCTGGGTCTTTTGGAATAAGAAGTACTTTGATTTCTTCTTCTAGTTTTGGAATACCTTCTTTAGCTTCATCAAACTGCATTTTCGCCATTTCAACCATTTCCGCATCACTACCATCCGCAATGATTTCTTCTGCCTCTTGAAGGTTGTCAGAAAATTCAATGTAAGCCTCCCGTTTATCCATTAATAAACGTAAATCTTTATATTCTTTATTGAGTTGAACATAGCGTTTTTGATCTGTAATAACATCTGGCTGGATGATTAAATCGCTAACCTCATCAAAACGCTGCTTTATGATTTGTAATTTCTCTAACATTTAGCTCTAAAATTGTCTAGCAAAAATACGATAATTTATGAGTTTTCAATGCGAAGAAATACTTACATATTAACAATGAGAAATAAAAAGAAGCAAATCTCGTTTATGATATCATATGCAACATTTCCTAACTATACTTGCATTTTACAGACCTTTCGTGATATGGTCATTTGTTATTAATGCTTTGATTGGGTTTTTTAATCCGGAAATAATCCCTGCAATTATAACAAAACTATTTCTTACGATTTTTGTATGGTATTTGGTTACTGAAACTAATGCCAAACGAAAACTTGCATTTTGTAAAAATCTTGGAATATCAACATTGAAGCTGTTATCGATTTTGTTTATTGTAGACATACTATTAACGATAAGTTTTCTTGTAGTATTCAAGGAATTTACTTGATAGCTAATTTTTTGAATTGAAATCTATATTAAGATTAGAACAATAATCACAGACAAAAAGAGACACCTAAACAGCGTCTCTTTTATAATTTAAAATGATCGCTTAAATTAGCCACACTTCGATGATCCACAATCTTTACAAGTCAGGCAACCTTCCTGATAAATTAAATTCTCTGAATCGCAATTATCACAACTTTGTCCCTTCACATGAGTCCCGTCTTCAACATAACGCTTTAGAGCACGTACTACCCCATTTTTCCATGTGTTTATTGATGCGCTATCCAAATGTAAACTATTAATTAAATCTACAATTTTATCTATTGGCATTCCATGACGAAGTGTACTTGATATGAGCTTAGCATAGTTCCAAAACTCAGGATTAAACTTATGAGACAATCCTTCTATCGTGGTTTTGTACCCTCTAATATTTTTATACTGAAAATCATATCTGGAGTTACCATCTTCATTTTTGCTTTTTATAATCAGACCTTCATTAACCCAACGTGGAATTAAAATACCATCCTCGTCATCGGCAGGACCCGTAAAAATTTCATAAGGTTTACCTTCAACTACGCCAATAAATGCAATCCATTTTTCTTTATTATTCTGAAAGCGTACCACATCTGCATTTAAAATCTGAGGCCGTTTTTTAGGAAAAGCTGTTAATATATTTTGTGAATCTTCTGTTTTCTCGTCATTAGCAATTAATACGCCAGAACGAGAACCATCTCTATAAACGGTTACCCCTTTACATCCAACCTTCCAAGCTTCTAAATATAGTTTAGCAACTAAAGATTCACTCACATCATTAGGCAAGTTTATAGTTACACTAATTGAATGATCAACCCATTTTTGAACGGCTCCTTGCATGCTTACTTTACTCAACCAATTTACATCATTGGATGTAGACTTATAATAAGGTGACTGTTTTACAAGTTCATCTAACTCATTTTGAGTAAAATTTCTAGAAACATCAATACCATTTACTTCCATCCATTGTTTAAATTTATGATGAAATACGACATACTCTTCCCATGAATCTCCAACCTCATCTACAAAATCTATGCGTACATTTTTGTCATTAGGATTCACTTTTCTTCGACGTTTATACACAGGTAGAAAAACAGGTTCTATACCAGACGACGTTTGTGTCATTAAACTTGTAGTTCCAGTTGGCGCTATTGTTAGCAGTGCAATATTACGACGACCATGTTCTAGCATTTCATAATACAATTTTTCGTCAGCATCCTTTAAACGAAGAATAAATGGATTGTTTTTTTCAAGTTCGGCGTCAAATACATCAAATGCACCGCGCTCTTTTGCCAAATTCACAGATGCTCGATATGTTTCTATTGCAATTGTTTTGTGGACTTCTACTGAGAATTCATTTCCTTTATCACTTCCATATTGAATTCCTAAAGCAGCAAGCATATCACCTTCAGCTGTAATACCAATCCCAGTTCTTCTGCCTTCTTCTGCTTTTCTTCTAATATTTATCCAAAGATTTCGCTCGGTTGATTTAACATCTTCAACTTCCGGATCGTTATCTATTTTTCTGATAATAGCATCAATCTTTTCGAGCTCAAGATCGATAATATCGTCCATAATACGTTGTGCAGCCGATATGTGATTTTTGAATAGCTTAAAATTAAACGATGCTTGTTTAGTGAAAGGTTTTTCGACATAAGAAAATAGATTGATTGCCAATAAACGACAAGAATCATAAGGGCATAAGGGAATTTCTCCACAAGGATTTGTCGAAACTGTTTTATAGCCAAATTCGGCATAGCAGTCAGGAACAGACTCATTGATAATTGTGTCCCAAAATAAGATTCCGGGTTCCGCAGACTTCCAGGCGTTATGTACAATTTTTTTCCAAAGTTTATTAGCTTCAATTGACTTTGAAACTTTAGGATTATCACTAAACACCGGGTATTTCTGTGTATAGCTACTATTTGATTCTACAGCTTTCATAAATTCATCATCAATTCTTACCGAAACATTAGCTCCTGTAACTTTTCCTTGCTCTAGTTTAGCATTAATAAAATCTTCCGCATCGGGATGATTAATTGATACCGATAACATTAGCGCACCACGTCGACCATCTTGAGCCACTTCTCTGGTAGAATTAGAATATCGCTCCATAAAAGGAACAATTCCGGTAGATGTTAAGGCTGAATTCTTAACAGCCGATCCTTTAGGTCGTATATGAGATAGATCGTGACCAACACCACCACGACGTTTCATAAGTTGCACTTGTTCTTGATCAATTTTCATAATACCTCCATAAGAATCTGAGGCGCCATCGTTACCAATCACAAAACAATTTGAAAGTGAAGCAATTTGAAAAGGATTCCCAATTCCAGCCATTGGGCTTCCCTGTGGCACTATATATTTAAAGTCCTTTAAGAGGTCAAATATGTTTTGTTCTGATAATGGCTTTGGATAGCGCTTTTCAACTCTCGCAATTTCTTTAGCAATTCTCGCATGCATATCGTTTGGAGTTAATTCATAAATATGTCCCTGAGAATCTTTCAGTGCATATTTATTTAGCCATACACGGGCGGCTAAGTCATCATTCTTAAAATAACCTAATGCGGCCTTAAATGCGTCGTCTTGAGAATAGGTTTTACGAGGAACTGTTGTGGTGTTAACTTTCATTAAGTGGATGGTTTTAAATTAATTTGATTGGCTTATTTCTTGATATAAATAAACCAAACAATTACAACTTAAAACATGATAAATATCATAAAGTTCACAACACATAATAGTCTATCTACTCACTATTAGCGTATTACGAATTTATCAACAAGAAAAAGTTAACAAAAAGTTCAACTTTATTTTAGCATAAAATCTACAAGCTCACCAATACTTAGCACCTATTTCCATTGAACTTTCGCTCCTATAGCCTCTTGTTTCTATCGTTTTTAACAACTGAAGTAGTTTTAACTAATAATTAAAAACACCAAATTCGCTTTTAATCGTTAGTTTTTTTGTTTCTGAAGATGCTACACGCCCAATAATTTTAGCATTCACATTGAACGATTTCGAAATTGAAATAATATCTTCAGCAATCTCTGGTGACACATATAGCTCCATACGATGGCCACAATTAAATACCTGATACATTTCTTTCCAATCTGTATTAGATTGCTCTTGTATTAACTTAAACAGTGGTGGAATTGGAAACATATTGTCTTTTACAATATGTAAATTATCAATAAAGTGTAAAATTTTTGTCTGAGCGCCTCCGCTACAATGGACCATCCCATGAATGTTGCTCTTATTAAATTTGGCAAGAATAGCCTTTATAATTGGCGCGTATGTTCGTGTAGGAGAAAGCACCAATTTTCCAGCATCAATTGGAGCATCTTTAACCGTATCAGTAAGTTTTGTTTGTCCTGAATACACAAGATCTTCGGGCACAGATGCATCAAAACTTTCAGGATATTTTTCGGCTAAATATTTATGAAACACGTCATGTCTAGCTGATGTCAATCCATTACTCCCCATTCCTCCGTTATAATCATTTTCATAAGAAGCCTGACCAAAACTTTCCAAACCTACAATAACATCACCAGGAGATATATTAGCATTATCTATTACATCGTCACGCTTCATTCTGGCCGTAACTGTGGAATCCACGATAATCGTTCTAACTAAATCACCAACATCAGCAGTTTCACCTCCTGTAGAATGTATAGTAACTCCAAACCGCTTTAAATCCTGAATTAAGTCTTCAGTTCCATTAATAATTGCAGAAATCACCTCACCAGGAATTAAATTTCTATTGCGTCCAATAGTAGAAGAGAGCATAATATGATCTGTAGCTCCAACACATAGCAAATCATCAATATTCATAATTAAGGCATCTTGTGCAATACCCTTCCATACCGATACATCCCCAGTTTCTTTCCAATACATATAAGCCAAAGATGATTTAGTTCCAGCTCCATCGGCATGCATAATTAAGCAATACTCATTATCGTTGGTCAGATAATCTGGTACAATCTTGCAAAATGCTTTTGGGAATAATCCTTTATCAATGTTTTTTATGGCATTATGAACATCCTCTTTTGATGCAGAAACACCTCTCTGTGCATAACGCTTGCTTATATCTTCGCTCATGAAACTATTTTGAGCCACAAAAATAAGGATTGTTATTTATTTTTTGATGTTATTTTTCTTATGAATTATTGGATTAGAACTAATAACAGTTTTCTTCCCTTTCAATTGTCTAGCTTTTCTATTATTCGTACCAATATAGAAATTAATACCGAATGTCACTCTCCAATAGGCATCATCGGACTCACCAAAAACAAACCCGTCAAGCTCATCTGTAAATAAATAATTATAATCTGCATATAGCTTAATACCAAAACCATTAGAAACAAGGTATTCAATCCCTGCACCTGCCTGAGCTTTCATTTCAGTTTCTTTAAAATAATTCGAAACATTATATCCGCCACCCGCGAATATAAACGGTGTAAACTTATTATGAGGCAACACTGTGCATTCTAGATTTAAATCAAAGGACATAAATCCTTCATTGAACAGGTCTTTATGCGCTAGGTTAAACTTATTATATCCGAAGTTGATATTTAGATGAGGAAATAAATACCTCTTGTAGCCAATGTGGCTAATAAATTCAAACATTGCGTCAGGGAAATCTCCATTTATTATCGACGTTCCAAAAGCTACATCTATTACATTATTGCTTCGGTACTCGTTAAATTTAGTGTTTTTAGTTTTTGGTTGATCTTGATATGAGCTGTCACTATTCTGACAAAAACTGTTCAACGTAAAAAAAGTCAATACGATTAAAGCCAAGGCTTTAATATTAATTGTTTTTGCTATCATCAATTTTAATATTAATTAAACTTCATTTAATTAATAACAAAAGAGAATTAAAGTTCAGATTTGGGATAAACCGTGTTACAATATAACAAATTAATAATCAATTAGTTAAAAATTTTAAATTCGAATATTCATTTATAAAAAAAAAGACAAATGAATATTTTATAATTCATTTGTCTTTCATAGTTTTAAGAATCAATTTTAAAAACCTAAAATCCCTAAAACTGGTTTTTGTAAGTGTCAAAAAATCTTTTACGATTCTGCATGAATTCCCATTTCGGATTTAATAACATCATCTTGTGAAAGATTTTCTTTGACATCATTAGAATCATCTTGAGAGAACAACAAGGTAGCGAACATAAGCGCCGCTACACTTAGTAGTAACTTCTTCATTTTTACAAATAATTGATTAATAGCATTACAAATTTACTAAAATAAGTTACTGATTATTAAGCTTTAGCCACATTTTTTATGACAGCAACTTGAATTTTCGATTATTCGTAAAATAATGCGACGAACTACCTTCTTTGAACAATTTAGATACGTAGGTTTACGTATGTTTTGGATCAATCTTAAGAGAGAATCAACAAAAAAGCCTCTAATTGATAGAGGCTCTTGTAGTAAACAGCGTACAAATTACTTTGTAAACAGCAATTCTCTATACTTTACTAATGGCCATATTTCGTCGTCTATTAGCAATTCTAGTTTGTCTGAATGATATCTAATTTTGTCAAACAAAGGCTTAACTTTATTGCAATAAGCACTAGCTTTCTTCTCTAAATCTTCTACTTTATTTGCCGTTTTTCTTTCATTCGTCATTTTAGTAACATTAGAATTTATACCTTCAATATGTGCAGATATTTCTTCTATTAATTTGAGTTGTTCATTTGCTAATTTCTTAAAAGATGCACCATATATTTCTTTCAGTCCTCGTACATTCTCTATTAATACATTTTGATATTTAACAGCTGTTGGTACGATATGATTACGAGCAATATCACCTAAAACTCGACCTTCTATTTGAATTCGTAAAACATACTCTTCAATTTCAATTTCATATCGTGATTCAACTTCAACTTTATTCATAATTCCCAATTCGCCAAATAGACTTATGGCCTGTTTAGACACTTTTGCTTTAAGAGCTTCGGGTGTTGTTTTATTATTACTTAATCCACGTTTTTTTGCTTCTTTCTCCCAAGCTTCTCCGTATCCATTTCCTTCAAATAATACGTTTTTTGATGTTTTAATATACTCTCTTAGCACATTAAAAATAGCATCATCCTTTTTCATATCTTTTTTATCGATAAGTCCATCTACTTCAGATTTAAAATCTATCAGCTGCTTGGCAACTATCGCATTTAAAACAGTCATTGGATTTGCACAGTTTGCTGTAGACCCAACTGCTCTAAACTCAAATTTATTTCCAGTAAATGCAAATGGCGATGTTCTGTTCCGATCGGTATTATCCAAAAGAACATCTGGAATCTTCCCTACTACGTTTAACTTTAAATCTGTTTTTTCTTGAGGTGATAATTTACCATTAGTAACATGTTCTAATTCGTTTAAAACATTTGTCAGTTGCTCTCCAATAAAAACAGAAATAATTGCAGGTGGCGCTTCATTAGCGCCCAATCGATGGTCATTGCTTGCTGAAGCAATAGTAGCTCTTAGAAGTTCCTCGTTATCATATACAGCTTTAATGGTATTAATAAAGAAGGTTAAAAACTGTAAATTACTCATTGGTGTTTTCCCTGGCCCTAAAAGATTGACTCCAGTATCCGTACTCAAACTCCAATTATTATGTTTTCCGGATCCGTTTATACCAGCAAATGGTTTTTCATGAAATAAAACTTTAAAGTTATGTCTAGCAGCAATTTTATCCATTATATCCATTAACAATGAATTATGATCAACTGCTAAATTAGCTTCATCATAAATTGGCGCCAACTCAAACTGATTTGGTGCGACTTCATTATGTCTTGTTTTCACAGGAATTCCAAGAAGCATACATTCAGTTTCCAAATCGCGCATATACGCCATTGCTCTGTTAGGAATTGTACCAAAATAATGATCATCTAACTGCTGGCCTTTAGCAGGAGAATGCCCAAGCAATGTACGTCCTGTTAAAACAATATCAGGCCTCGCATTTGCCAAGGCAATATCTATCAAAAAATACTCTTGTTCCCATCCTAAGGACGCATTTACTTTTTTTACATTTTTATCAAAATACTTACACACTGCAACCGCAGCATTATCTACTGCATGTAACGCTCTCAATAATGGTGTTTTATAATCTAATGCCTCCCCTGTATATGAAACAAATATTGTTGGGATACATAATGTCGTTCCATAAATAAAAGCTGGAGATGTAGGGTCCCAAGCTGTATAACCACGTGCTTCAAACGTATTTCTAATACCTCCATTTGGAAAACTTGATGCATCAGGCTCTTGTTGCACAAGTTGACCTCCACCAAATTTTTCAATTGCCAATCCATTACCAATAGTTTCAAAAAAAGCATCATGCTTTTCTGCTGTTGCACCCGTTAAAGGTTGAAACCAGTGTGTATAATGTGTTGCGCCTTTAGACAACGCCCATTCTTTCATTCCCGTAGAAATGTGATCAGCGACACTTCGATCAATTTTAGATCCATTGTGAATGGCATCCAATACACTTTTATTGGCTTCATTTGTCAAATATTGACGCATGGTAGCTTCATTAAATACGTTAGCACCAAAAATAGCAGAACGACGTTCTTTTTCTTCAATAGTAACAGGAATTCGAGTTAATGTTTCCTTAATTGCGTGAAATCTTAATGTTGACATGATATTATTTACTTATACATTAATTATTATAGGGCAAAACTATTAAAAAAATATAATATAGCTTACTTAACCCCATTTTTTTTAGGGTTACTTGTCAACATTTCATCAAAATACAGCTAGCAACCCCTAAAATTGCGATTTAAAAGTAAGAAACAAGAAAATTCCATAGGCAGTCACCAGCATTAATCCTTTGAATCTACTAATTTGATAGCGTTTAGGAAGAAAAATTAGTGGCACAAGGACTCCAGAGAAAGCAAGCATCCAAAAAATATCATTGGTTAATATTTGAGATTCAGTAACAGGAATAGTTTTTATAATTGAAGTCAAGCCCAGAACAGATCCAATATTAAATATATTTGAACCTATCAAATTCCCTAATGACAATGCCTTTTCTTGTTTTGCCACGGCAATAACTGAAGCGGCTAGTTCTGGAACACTTGTTCCAATAGCAATAACAGTTATGGATATTACAGCATCACTAACACCTATAGCTATTGCAAGTTCTCGAGCGCCATCTACCAACCATTCAGAACCAAAATATAATGCAACTCCACCTATAAGTAGCCAAATAAATATTTTAAAATTGGAAACTGTCGTTAGCGTATCATCTACCTCATCCATAATTTTGTCCTTCTTAGAATTACGAATGAGTATAATTAAAAATAAAATCAAGCTTATAAATAACGTTAATCCCTCTCCTGCTGTTAACTGGTTATCATTACTTAAAAAGTAAAAAAGAGCAATCGAAAACAACATCATCGCAGGCCAATTCAAATTAAAAAAGGATTTATCAACTCCTATTGCACCTATTAAAGCGGTAATCCCTAATACCAAACCTATATTTGCAATATTCGAGCCTACCACATTGTTAATCGCTATTGCTGGCGCACCATTTAAAGCGGCATTTAAACTAACTAAAAGCTCTGGTGCTGAAGTAGCGAAAGAAACTACAGTCATACCAATTACTAGTTTGGAAATACTAAATTTAAATGATAGTGCCACCGATGAACGTACGAGAAACTCACCTCCTACAACTAATAATATCAATCCCAATACAACCCAAAGTACACTCATAAATCTTCTTTTCTGCACCAAAATGAAGTTTATGATGCATTTAAAACGCGAAGATAGTATTTCCTTTTATTCTACAATAAAAACTAAATATTTCGTTAAATAACTATTAAAACAGTTGTATAACTATAAATTTAGTTATAAGTTTGAATTCTTAAATCATTGCTATTTAACACAACCACAAAAGACCTTACTCTATGCAGAAATTAACAAATAAAGAAGAAGAAATCATGCAGGTATTATGGAAGCTTGAAAAAGCCTTTGTAAAAGATGTCCTTGCTGATATAAAAAATGACAAACCTCATTACAACACTTTATCAACCATAATTAGGAATTTAGAAGACAAAGGATATGTTGGTTACAATGCATATGGAAAGACACACCAATATTTTCCAATAGTAAGCAAAGAAGCGTATAAAGAGCGATTTATGAATACTGCCATTGAACATTATTTTAACAGTTCTTATAAAAATGTCGTTTCTTTTTTCGCAAAAGAAGAGAAAATAAGTGTTGCCGAATTAAAAGACATAATCTCATTAATTGAAAACAAGAAATAGCTATGGAATTTTTACTAAAGTCTTCTGCAATTATAGTGATTTTTTATTGTTGTTATAAATTGTTTTTACAAAACGAAACTTTTTTTGAATCCAATAGATGGTTTCTACTCGCTGGATTAATTACGTCTGTAATTATTCCATTTGTGGTAATTCCAATTTATATAGAATACACGCCACAACCTTTGCACGATATCGTATTTAGCACTTCTAATGAAGGAATCACTTCAGTTTCAAATGACAATATCTTTACAGTTTTCACTGCACTAAATCTTATTTACATCTGTGGTGTCATTTTCTTTTTCGGAAAATTATGCATAGAATTTATATCGTTATTACTATTGATCAAAAAACATCAGCCCGTAAAAAAGGGGCGCTATTCTTATATTGAAACTCGGGCTGAAGTTGCTCCTTTTTCGTTTTTTAAATGGATTATTTATAATCCTAAACAATTCCAAAAGAATGAATTAGAACACATTATTGCTCATGAAAAAGTACATGCCATGCAATTTCACTCTTTAGATGTTATTATCAATCAGTTTTTATGTATCGTCTTTTGGTTCAATCCATTTATCTGGTTCTACAAAAAAGATGTCCAACAAAATTTAGAGTTCATTGCAGATCAGAACGCTCAACAAGTTTCTGAATGTGATAAAAGTTATCAATTGGTCTTGCTAAAATCGAGTATACCAAAACATCAATATATATTATCCAATAATTTTTACAATTCATTAATCAAAAAACGAATCATTATGTTACACAAATCAAAATCAAACAAGTTAAATTCTCTTAAGTACATATTAATAATTCCAATATTGGCTTTATTCTTAATGAGTTTTAATACAAAGGAAATCTTTGTAGAAAAAGAAATTCCATTATCAGAAAACAAAATAATTGAGGACGTTTCCTTTGGAGAAGAACTCAACGAAGTATATGACGAAATAGCCGACTCCAAATCTGAGACTACAATAAAAAAGGAATCAAATCAAACTAAACAAGCAAGCAAAACATCTGTAACTCCTTCTATTCGTAATTCACAAGAAGCAAAAAGCGTCTCTACTATTGTGGCACAAAAAACCACAAAAGTACTGCAGTTTGGAGATGGAAACATAGAAATGACTTTAATCACTAAAGATTTCACAGATGCCGATTTTGAAAAGATCAAAAAGGAGTTTAAATCAAAAGGAATCACTGTAAAATTTAAAAGCATAAAACGCAACAAGAATGGAGAAATTACGGCAATAAAAATTGACGTGGACTCAAAAAAATCCAATGCCAATTATAGCATTAGTACAGATAAAGCTATAAGTCCTATTAAAATCACTTTTGGTGATAATGGAAATAACATTTCTATTGGCAACGCACACATGGTTCATAGTGGAGATAACGACTTTCTTTTTAAAACTAAAGATGGCAAGCATACTGTTCATAGATCTGGAAGTGGAAACAATGTATATGTGATTTCTGACGATGATGATGAACATGAGCATGAGCATGAACATGATGGAAAAGCTCATGAAGAAAAGATAATTATAAAACGAAATGGCAAACATGAAAATATTATTCGCAGTAAAAATGTGCATGTAATTTCAGGAGATGATAATAAAAAAGTTGAAATTATTATAGATGGTGAAAATGAGCTACATGAAGACAATGATAACAACGTATTAATTCTTAAAAGCAATGGCACTACCTGGACTCACGATGAGAACAATAATATCACACTGAAATCTATAGGCAAAAATAAGTCCATATTTCTTACAGGTGAAGACCATGAAAACACACTGTTCTTTTTAGATGGCAAAGAAATCTCGTCTAAAGATCTAGAAAAATTAGACACCGATACGGTTGATAAAATTGAAGTTCTAAAAGGAGATAAAGCCACTGAAAAATATGGCAAAAAAGCCAAAGATGGCGTGGTATTAATAACCACAAAAAAGAAAAACTAAATGATATTATAAAAACCCCAAACAGACATGTTTGGGGTTTTTATTTTTAATTAAGCTTATTCAATTACTATTCTCTTAACTATCGACTTGCCTTCAGAAACTATTTTAAAAAGATAAACACCTGACGAAAGCTTCAAATCTAAATAGGTATTACTATCTGGAAAGATTGTTTCTAATTTTCGTCCTTCTAAAGAAAAGATCTCTATTTGAGAATCATTTGGTAAACCTTTTATATATATCCTTCCTGAGGACGGATTTGGATATAAAATGACATCTTGCGTACTAAAACTATCGAGCGCTAGAGGTTGAACCCATGGATCTCCAACATTCACACCCCAAATATACTCAACCAAGTCTGGCTGATCTATAAATGGATTTCTATTAAATTGCCAGTTGTAGACTACATTATTCCTATTCATTTCATAATCGTCTGGAGGATCATTTCTATGCCAATCCAATAATGTCACCAAATCTCCTAACTCTCCAGTTGTTCCTTCCGGAAAACCATTTACGACTTGCAAACCATTATATCTAATTTCCATATACAACACACTTCTTGCAACATCGCCATAAAAACTTCCTTGTGTTGTAAAAGGTCCAGTATATTGCCCATAATGCTGATTATTTCTAGTGCTATTCTCAGGACCATCAGCCGCTCTCAAAGCATGTGCATCAGAATTTCCGTGTCGTAATGAATCCGCTTTAGTCGTCCAAAACACATCTACTCCATCGGCTATTTCATCTTCTTCAATATCATTAAATCCGCCACGAGACCTAGGAAACGTATGCTCTCTATTCCACTTTCCTGTACTATTGGAGGTTGTTTGAAAATCCAATTTTGCGCGACCTTCTTCAACATATAATAACCAAACTTGATTACTATTCGCAGGATTTTGATCGGCTTCTTTAAGAATATCAACGACGTCGGCATAGGTCTGTGCTCTAACACTATTTGGATCAGCAATAATATCTTGCAATGCTTGCCTTAATGCTGCATCTGACAGTCCGTCTAGACTATTATAATATCCCGATGGCTGCGTACTATTCACAATACCAAATGTAGGATTCGTTGGAATACCATAAGGCGCAATAGTAAAGTCGTTATCAACTACTCTAACTTTTATATTACCATTCGCTGGAATAATCGGCTCTACTAAATCTAACATTTTAATGATGAGCACCTCATCACCTTCATTATTTACATCGTCATTTAAGGTTATTGTTGTGCTTGTTGCATTTTGGCCGATTGGGATTGTTAAGGACGTTAATCCGGAAAAGTCTGAGCTATCAAAACCCTCATTACTCAAACTAATATTAAAATTCAAATCTGAAGTCACATCAGTATCAGCTGTAAAAGTGATATCAAACGTTTCGCCTTCGTTGTACTGAAACTGTCCTACGGAAACTGTTATTGCATTAAAAATAACGCCACTGCCATCATTGAGTTGCCTTGGGGTTGGTGTTGTGGAGGTATATGTACCATCATTATTGCGTTGAATGGAATTCGTATTATTACTAGAGCCTTCATTTATTTGTTCAGTTTCACCAAGTAGTGCCATTAAATTTGCATCGTTAGAGTCACTGGTATCATAAACTAAGGCATCAATTAAATTGGTCGTCGTAGCGAGTGTGCCTTCAGGAAAATCAAAATCACTCGCCTGATAAATGGCAACTGCATCTGCGCCATTTTGAATAACATTTTCGGGAATAAGAAATTGAGGGAATGGAATTACAGAAGCACTACCTATTAAAAACAATCCATTTACATCAGTAGTAAGGCCATCTAAATCAATCGTAAAATAACTACTATCTCCGCCTGAGCTTGAACCATTAAAAAACACAAGCACATAACCGTCCATTGTAAAATTTGGCACATCCGATTTGAGTTCTACAAACTCCTTATTATCAATGCTAGGTGTATCACAATCTAACTCGTTAATAACAATTTGTCCAAAAGACATGAGACCTATCCATTGAAACACGAGTATGGTAATAATATTTTTCATCAAGAATTATTTTAGCAAATGTACATATTAAATTATTTGATGGCTAAATTACAGTTACTAACAACCAAAACTGGGCTAAGAAGCCATTCTTGGCACCTATTACTTTTTTATTTTCTAATTACAAGAATGATGAAATCGGCAAATAAGAGCATTTTTAAGACTTAAATTCCCTTGGTTTAAAAAAACGAACACAAAAACCCCCTTGAATTGTTACTTATTGATACTATTAATCTGCTTTATTATTACATATTTCAATTCAATTGAAGGCAGTTGTCGAAAATATGAAATCAATACTATCTTTTTACTTACAATATCATATTCAATTCTATTAATTTATTAATAATTCCTTGGAAGAAGGATTCCCAATCATATATATTGAAAACTCAATCAAACAACGAAGTATATTATTAACCCTTAAAACCAAAAAAAATATGATGACATTAGCGAAATTTTTTATCGATGTTCTTTCTTCAATTTTATAAAAGAACACCAAACAACCATCAGAGAGCATTAGAAAAATGTTCTCTTTAATTTTTATATTTGTACCAACCGACTAGATTCAAATATAATTATGAAAAAGAAAGCATTCAAACTCCTAGCTAAATTGAACAAAATTATATTACCAAGTTACACAAAACAACGCTTAGATTTAAGTAAAGCATCAAAAGTACAAATGGCCATTTTTGGATGGAAAGTGTATGTTACGAAAAATGCCTTGGATTAATTGGAATCGTTCCGCTTTGCGTTTTATTAGCCAGAAATAATACCCTCAAGTATATCTCCAACAAAATATGAAACTGTTGCAGCGATAACTCCTAAAATTAAAGTTTCTAAAATGCCTTTAATTTTACTCGTTTGAGTCACATAGGTTTTCAAAAAGCCAATAAAAATAAAAGCCATAGATGTAAATACGCTAGTCCATACAAATAGATTCCCTGAAAAACCCCAAGTAAAATCCCACACGTATATTGTTAGTGGAACTAGTCCAATTAATATGAATGATAAATATGTTACAAAACCCATCATAAATGGTGATTTTGTTTCTTCAGTCATCATAAGCTCATCTTTCATCATCACATCTACCCATCGATCTTTATCATCAGTAATAACATCAACCACCTGCTCTAACAACTCACCTTCAAAACCCTTTGCCTTATAAATATCTACAATTTCCTCACGCTCCTTTTCTGGTAAATTATCGACTTCCCAATATTCAATAGCCTTATGCTTATTGTAATTATCCTTAACAGATTTCGTGGAGAGATAAGCACCCACTGACATTGCAAAACCATCTGCCAGTAAATTAGCAAAGCCTAGTATGATTATAATTTGATTACTTAGTCCTGCACCAACAGCACCTGACACCACAGCAAAAGTAGTTACTGCTCCATCGATACCACCATAGACAAATTCGCCTAAATACTCTTGGTATTTATTAAACCAACCGTCATTATTATGAATCTCGTGTTCGTGTTTTTCTATTTGATGATTCGTCAAAATATTAATTATTTTAAAATGAATATAATTAAATTAAACCATCAAATTAGAACTACACAAGATAGTATCTTAGTGATTAATGTTAGAAGTCAATTTTTAGAAGTCAATAAAAACGAAAAAATCCATTACTTGCGTAATGGATTTTCTACTATAATGTGACCTCGACAGGATAAGAGCTTTTGACAGAGCTCGTCATTCTAATGGCAAACCAATTAAAAGGAATTTGAGATTAATGCAACAAATTAATAAAGCTGAACGCTTTATAGGTCCTGACATAGAGTGATTCTTAAGCAATAGAGATTACTATTCATAAAAAGCATTCCAAACCATTTAAAATCATATAATTAGTGACTGAGATATTTGGAATATCTAAATAAAATTCCTATATTAAAACCTTACCAAGGTCTCAATACTCTACTCGTTAATACTATCCCTTCTTATTTTATGTAAATCTGTTTCCATAAAACCTTTTGGCAACTTTCATCTCCACAACGAAGTAATAAATTATAATTTATAGCAAATAATATTTATTAACTAAAATCAATTAATTATGAAAACTTTGAAATTTAAGTCGAGACTCTTATTTAGCTGTCTTGCAATGTTTGTATTCAGTACTGTATTAGTTGTTAGCTGTGATAAAGAAGATATTCTTGTCGAACAGCAGGAACAGGGAGCCAATGATTACGTTTTACAAAATAGACCTATTAAAATTGATGTCTGTCATTATTCAGCTGATGAGGACCAATGGAAACTCATTAATGTATCTCCAGATGCTTGGGCAGATCATGTGTTGCATGGTGATGTTCGTTTGGACGATCAAGATGGTGATGGTTATGTGCCTGATAATGAATGTGGAATTGGCCCAATGGGAGACTGTGATGACACCGATGCTACAGTAAATCCAGGAGCCGAGAACTGCCTTTGCCAAACTAACTGTTCATCTGCTGATCTAGATTTATATGGTCCTTATTTTGGTTTGAATTATTTTGAGGATTTTGATGGATTTGGAAATCCAGCCATTGCATTAAATAGAGACATTGGGGTCTTTGGGGTAGTTCAAGTAGTATATAGCCTTAATTTTCCAAATGAATGGGAGTTTGTAGTTTTTGATGAAGCCTTTGATTGTCTAAATCCTCCAGGTTTACCTTGTGATGACCCTAATGTTTGTCCACACGCTATGACTATTTCGGAAGAGGATGCCCTATGTTTAATTGAACAAGCCTTGTCATTAGATCTCCCCTTATTAAGAACGAATGAATTAACTGCAGATAATGTAATAAAAAAATTATAAGATAAATAATAATCTTTGAGTTTATATTTAAGCCCTATTTCGATAGGGCTTTTTCTTATTTCAAATGGGTGTTTTTCCTTTTTTATATTCATATGGATATTACAATTTAGTATTCTAACCATTAGGAAGAATTAGTCAATTTGAATTGGAGATAAAATCGACTTCTCATATTTAATTTCATTAGAAGACTATTGCTTAATTGTAATGGTCTTTTTTAGTTAAGAGAATTTAATATAAGTATATACACTTATTGTACAGGGATTATCCTAAATACATAGAAACATTATTAAATGGCGTTAATGCTTCATTATTAAATTATTTAAGAGGTAATCAATCTGTTAAGGATGACATTATATGGTAGTTAAATAAATGTACTTATAATGACCATATACGAATTTAACGCTCTAACCCATGAAGAAAAACAGCCTTTATTCATAATAAATGGGCAAATTGTAGGCAAATGACAAAATCAAAAAAGGTTCCAATATCTTGAAACCTCTATAAACAGTAGTGATCTCGACTGGATTACTTATGATAAGCCTAATAAAGCTCCGCTTTGAAAATTAAAACTCTGTATTCTAATTGAGCCTTTATAAAAAAAATTAAATCGACAGCATTACAGGATTACCTTCGGTCATCCTTAATGATCCGCTTTGAAAATAAATCCAACAAAAAAACGCTCAAGCAAGCTTGGCGTTTTTTCTAATGGATTTATTTATTCGTGACCTCGACTGGATTCAAACCAGTAACCTCTTGAGCCGTAATCAAGTGCGCTATTCAGTTGCGCCACGAGGCCTTTAATTTCGGATGCAAATATAAGACTTTTATTAAAAAACTACCAAACTATTTATTTCAAAATTCAAAATTCTTATTTTTGCCCGCTTTCCTTTCGTAACTTTATTTACAAACGGAGCTCATTATACGTCATAAATTTACATGTCAAAAAAAAACTATGGATAATATATTACAACCATGGCCTTGGTATATCAGTGGTCCACTTATAGCTTTCATCATGTTTATCCTCATTTATTTTGGAAAAACTTTTGGAATGTCTTCTAACCTAAGAACGTTTTGCGCAATAGGAGGTGCTGGTAAAAAAATAGAGTTCTTCAATATTAATTTGAGAGATCAACGATGGAATCTTTTAGTTGTCCTTGGCGCCATTATTGGTGGATACATAGCTCACTTCTATTTATCTGTTCCTACAAACATCGATTTAAATCCAGATACCGTTAAAGAACTATCAGAACTTGGTTTCGAAAATGCCGGAAAAAGCCTATTGCCATCTGAACTCTATAATTTGGAAGCATTGTTAAGTCTCAAGGGGCTGAGTATTTTAATTATCGGTGGGTTTTTAGTTGGTTTTGGAACACGTTATGCTGGAGGTTGCACCTCTGGTCATGCAATTACAGGTTTAAGTAGCTTACAACTTCCTTCATTAATTGCAGTGATTGGTTTTTTTATTGGTGGGTTAATCATGATCCATTTAATATTTCCATTAATTTTTTAGATCGTTACTATGAAATACTTAAAATATTTATTGGTTGGAATTATCTTCGGAATTGTACTCGTAAAATCGGAAGCCATATCTTGGTACCGCATATATGAAATGTTCAAATTTGAATCTTTTCACATGTATGGTATTATTGGAAGCGCTGTAATAACAGGAATCATTTTATTATTACTCACTAAAAAACTGAAATTCAAGAATATCAATGGTGATGTCATGTTAGTCCCTAAAAAAGAACGAGGACTTATTAAGTATATCGTTGGTGGTTCAATATTTGGGCTCGGATGGGCTTTATCGGGTGCTTGCCCAGGTCCAATGTATATATTGGTTGGAACAGGAGCTTTTTCGATTTTGATTGTCATTCTTGCTGCAACTTTTGGTACCTTTGTATATGGCATTTTAAAAGACAAATTACCTCACTAATTTAAAATGTAACAATTATCACATTAATGAATTAGATTACAGTATATCTTTGTAATCTCAAATAGTTATGAAAATGAAAATAGAGCAAATATACACTGGCTGTTTGGCACAAGGTGCCTATTATATAGAATCTAATGGCGAAGTTGCTATTATAGACCCACTACGAGAAACTCAGCAATATGTTGATAAGGCGAATTCTGAAAATGCCAAGATTAAATATATTTTTGAAACTCATTTCCACGCTGACTTCGTTTCTGGACATGTTGATTTAGCAAAAAAAACGGACGCTAAAATTGTTTTTGGCCCTGGAGCTAATACAACCTACGAAATCATAGCTGCTACAGATAATCAAGAATTTAAGCTCGGCGATATCACCATTAAAGTTTTACATACACCAGGCCATACATTGGAATCTTCAAGTTTTTTATTAATCGATGAAAATGATAAAAACCATGCTGTTTTTTCTGGTGATACTTTATTTTTAGGCGATGTTGGTCGTCCTGATTTGGCAATAAAATCAGACTTAACTAAAGAAGACCTAGCTGGTATGCTTTATGATTCATTGCGTAATAAAATTATGCCACTTGCTGATGACGTAATTGTTTATCCTGCTCATGGTGCAGGTTCTGCTTGTGGAAAAAACCTTAGTAAAGAAACTGTTGGTTCAATTGGAGATCAGAAAAAAACCAATTACGCCTTACGAGCTGATATGACTAGAGCTGAATTTGTGGAAGAAGTTTTAGATGGTATTGCACCACCTCCTCAGTATTTTGCTAAGAATGCTATGTTAAATAAAACAGGCTACGACACTTTTGAGAACGTTCTGAAAACTGGAAATATACCTTTGGATCCTGAAAATTTTGAAGCCATAGCAAATCATGAAGCTGCATTAGTTTTAGATGTTCGCCCTGAAAGTGAATATATTAAAGGCCACATTCCAAATTCAATTTTTATCGGTCTTCACGGAGGCTTCGCTCCATGGGTTGGGGCTTTAATAACTGATTTGAAACAACCTATCATATTAGTCGTTCCAGAAGGCAAATCAAAAGAAGCTGTGACACGTTTATCACGTGTTGGCTATGATAATACCCTAGGCTATTTAGAAGGAGGCATTGAAGCTTGGACGAATTCTGGTCGAGAAATAGACACACTTGAATCTATTTCGGCCGAAGCGTTTGCTAATAGAGTTAAAAATCAAGATATAAATATATTGGATGTTCGAAAAGACGGCGAATTTAAGGCATCACATCTTGAGAATGCGCAACATTTCGCTTTAGACTTTATTAATCAAAAAATGAATGAAGTTAGCAAAGAAAAAACCTATCATATTCATTGTTTAGGTGGCTATCGTTCGGTAATAGCAGCTTCGATACTCAAAGCTAGAGGATTTAATAATTTAGTCGATGTTGCTGGTGGATTTGGCGCCATTAAAAAGACAGATTTACCTATTACCGATTTTGTTTGTCCGACAACATTATAATCAAAAATGAACACAACCCTAGAAATACAAAACTTAAAATGTGGAGGCTGTGCCAATACAATTAGAACGCGGTTAGAAGAATTAGGTGATGTTGACTCAATTACAGTTAATACTGATGAAAATTCGGTTTCATTTGATTATAAAAATGACTCAAATATAAATGAAGTCAAAGTACTATTGTCTAGATTAGGGTATCCAGTTCTTGGAGAATTAAATCCACTTACTAAAAAGGCAAAATCATTTGTGAGTTGTGCTGTTGGTAGAATGAAAAACTAAACAATTTCAGCACTTAGTCCTGCTTCTAATAGCATAGAACATCTTGGTTCTAGCTCGTCATATGATCCAGTTTTTACAGTACATTTTCCCTTATAATGTACGATTATCGAACATTGTTCAGCCTGTTCCGGCGTATGATCGCAAACATAAATAAGTGTATCAATAACATAGTCAAATGTATTCACATCATCATTAAACAATACTATTTCATTGTTTTTTAAAATAGCTTCATCTAGAAGTACATCTTCAGATGTTTTTTCTCTAGTACTCATCACAACTTTCATTATTCCTTTCTAAATTTAAGGGCAACCCAATGATTCCTTTCTAAAGTTTCAACGTGATTTAGGTTGTACTTATTACATTCATTCGTAATAATCGTTATATCATCTTTATAAAATCCACTTAAAAGTAATATTCCATTTTCATCTATACAAGAAGCATATGTTTTTAAATCATTAAGCAATATATTTCTGTTAATATTGGCAATTACAATATCATAAGATTTACCATCTAACAAACTTGCATCACCTTCATAAACAGAAATACGACTGCAATTATTCCGTTGCACGTTTTCTAGACTATTTAAATAGCACCAATTATCAATATCAATAGCATCAATAGCATTTGCACCTTTAAGCTCAGCAAGTATTGCAAGAACACCTGTACCACAACCCATATCTAAAACCGATTTATCTATAAAATCATTTTTCAATATATGCTGAAGCATCATATGAGTAGTTTCATGATGCCCTGTACCAAAACTCATTTTTGGCTCAATTATAATATCGTATTTAGTATTTGGAGTAGCATGAAATGGTGCACGCACTGAGCATAAATCATCTACTTGAATAGGATTAAAGTTTTTCTCCCACTCCGCATTCCAATTGGTTTGTTCTATTTCATTGAAACTAAATGTAATTTCAAATTCATCCGAATTTAATATCTGAATGTCATCCAAAATATTAGCATTCCATTCGTCTTTTTGAATATATGCGGTAACGCCATTATCAGTCTCAACAAAACTTTCAAAACCAGCATACCCCAATTCTGCAATTAATATTTCAACTGCCGGCTGCAATGGTTCTACTATAAACTCATAACCGATATATACTAAGTCTGACATTTTATTTCTTAAAAGGCGTTAATAATAGCAAAAAAATCTTCAGCATTTAAAGCAGCACCACCAATAAGCCCACCATCAACATCAGGTTTCGAGAAAATCTCTTTGGCATTATTAGGTTTAACACTTCCTCCATATAATATCGACGTAGCATTCGCCACATCTTCACCATACGCATCAAACAATGTCTGTCGAATAAAGGCGTGCATTTCTTGTGCCTGTTCCGGGCTTGCCGTTTCACCAGTACCAATAGCCCATACAGGCTCATAAGCCAAAACTATATTCTTAAATTGCGATGCTTCTAAATGAAAAAGTGCATTTTTAATCTGGTTTTCTACTATGTGCTCATGATTCCCAGATTTACGATCTTCCAGTTCTTCACCAAAACAAAAAATAACATCCATTTTATTTTCCAAAGCTGCATCTACTTTCTTCGCTAACAAATCATCTGATTCATTAAAATAAGCACGACGTTCGCTATGTCCCAATATCACTGTTGAAATCCCTATACTTTTAAGCATACGCGCACTTACTTCGCCTGTATAAGCACCATGATCTGCAAAATGCATATTTTGAGCAATAACTTCAATATTAGTTTGCCGCAATGCCTCAAAAGCAGGCCAAAGATTTGTAAATGTAGGCGCAATCATAACCTTAGCATCAGAAGTTAGTTGCTGTGCCTTTAATTCGGTGATTAATGCTTCTGTCTGAGGCAAATCGTTATTCATTTTCCAATTCCCAGCTACTATATGCTTTCTCATTTTTGATTTTTTAAATTATTGAAGTTTCACTTTAGGGTCCAACCACACATAAATGATGTCTACAAAAATATTGATAATTATGAAGACTAATGCAATTATTAATACAGAACCCATAATTACAGGTAAGTCTAAAGTATTCAATGCATTAACTATTTCTTTACCTAGTCCATTCCAGCCGAAAATATATTCGACAAAAACCGCTCCCGCCAGCATGGAAGCAAACCAACCAGAAATGGCTGTAACAACAGGATTTAAAGCATTTTTAACAGCATGCTTTTTAATAATTTGGAATTCGCTAAGCCCCTTCGCTCTTGCCGTTCTTATATAATCCTGATTGAATACTTCTAATAAAGAATTTCGCATCAATTGTATGACAACTGCTAAAGGTCGAATACCCAAAACAATTGCTGGAAGTATGAGATTTTTCCATTGAATTGAAACGGTTTCACCAAAATCATCCAATTCATAAAGGCTTCCTGTCATTTCTAGATTGGTATATTTATGAAGCACATATCCAAATAACCAAGCGAACAAAATCGCACTAAAAAAAGAAGGAACGCTCATTCCTAATGTACTAAATATTTGAATGCCTTTATCTAACCAACGATCTTTAAATAATGCAGATACAATACCAAGTAAAATACCAATTATAATAGCAATCACAATAGCAGAAACGGCGAGTACAAATGTGTTTGGTAAAGTTTCTCCAATGACCTGTGATACGTTTTTTCCTTGCTTTGTAAATGATTCTCGTAAATAAGGAAACTTTAAAACAGTTGTAGTATTCCCAATAGAAAATAAAGTAGCATGTGAATATTTCCCAGGCCTTAAATATGTATAATTACTATTGTCTTTTGAATGCAATGAAACTGGCGATAAGTCGTTTAAATAATATAAATATTGAGTTGATAAAGGTTTGTCAAAACCATATTTCTGTTTTACAATAGCCAATTGTGTACTATCCTCATTTTGACCAAGCATCATTTGTGCTGGGTCTCCTGGCAATACATTGAATAATAAAAAAATAACAGTAATTACTCCAAATAACGTGAGTAAGGCATAAAAGGCTTTATGTGCAAGATATCTTATCAAAAATCACAATTCTAAATCGTCAATATCATTCCAGTGTTCTTTCTGAATAATAGTGCCTTTATTTAATTTAATAACGCCAGGATTAGAGCGTACAATTGTTTTTATCACTTTTTCATCACACAAGTAAAACTCAAAATCCAAATGATAATCATCTTTTATTTGGGCTTTAGCATCAGCACCTGACGACGTTAATCCTATAACTGTATATCCCTTTTTGGTGGCTCTTTCAGAAAATGCTTTTAATTTTTCAAGACCTTCTTGCTCGGCTTTCCTCAAATCAAACATCGCAATGATTATGAGGTTTTCTTTTTCCAAAAACTCTTGAGTGACATCATCTTCATCAGATTCGATAGAAAAATCTTGGATTGGCGGAATGTAGCCTTCATCAATTGTTTTAGTATCTACCCCAATATAGTCTCCATCCACAGAAGGATAACTTCCGTTCGTTTTAAACACTTCTTCTTTCCCATTGACATTAAATTTCCATTTATACTCAACTAATGGTTTAGCTGCGTTTTCTGGAATGCTCATTCCTTCTTGAATATTTTTACCTACTTCATAAGCTCTAAAATCAATAGCAGGCAAATGCATGAGTACATAATATGCAAAACTCAAACAAGCAACAAATGTTAGTACCGAAGCTATTGAGAGTCCTATTTTACTAAATATAGGTTTAACATGTTTTATTCCTAAAAATATAATTAGAATAAAAACTAATAAAATGAGGTCTTTCGTAAAGCTTTCCCAAGGGGTCAGCTTTAAGGCATCCCCAAAACACCCACAGTCTTTTACCTTATCAAAATACGCTGAATAGAACGTAAGAAATGTAAAGAATACAATCATTCCCAATAAACTCCAAATCGTGAATTTAGGTTTATATCCTAAGAGTAAGAACACACCCAAAACTACCTCAAAAACGACTACAAAAACAGAAATCATTAAGGCATATGGCTCCAAAAAAGGAACATTTAAAACATCAGTTCCGAAATACTCTTGCAGCTTATAAGAAAACCCTAAGGGATCATTAAGCTTTATGAAACCAGAAATAATAAATAATGCACCAACAAATACTCTACTAATACCTACTAATATTTTCATTTTTTTATTTTTCGTTAAGATGAATCAAGGCAAAAACTGCATAATTAATCATATCCTGATAGTTAGCATCAATACCTTCACTTACCAATAGTTTACCTTCATTATTTTCAATCGATTTTACACGCAATAATTTTTGTAAAATCAAATCTGTCAAAGAACTCACTCGCATATCTCGCCATGCTTCACCATAATCGTGATTCTTATCTTGCATTAATTGCTTCGTTATAGACACATGCTGGTCATATAAAATAACCGCTTCATCCACTGATAAATCTGGCTGTTCAACAACTCCCTTTTCCAATTGAATCAAAGCCATGGTGCAATAATTGATGATTCCAATAAATTCACTCCCCTCGCCTTCATCAACTTTTCTAACCTCATTTTGCTGCAAACTTCTAATGCGTTGCGCTTTTATAAAAATCTGATCTGTCAATGATGGTAACCGTAGTATTCTCCAAGCACTTCCGTAGTCTGTCATTTTGTTTATAAAAAGACTTCGACAGGTCTCAATTACCTCGTCATATTGTTTTGAAGTTTCTTGCATTTAATACATTTTATTTTGCGTAAATTTCGCATAAATTAATCGAATTTAAAAACTTTAATAGCATTGATATCATTTTGAAAAAAACCATCAACTGCAACCAACAACTTATAGATCTTAGCACTCCAAAAGTGATGGGGATTTTGAATGTCACTCCAGATTCTTTTTACGACGGAGGAATGTACAAAAATACGAGTGAACTTTTATCTCAGGTTTATATTATGCTTAAGGAAGGGGCTACATTTATAGATGTTGGTGCCTATAGTTCCCGCCCAAATGCAGAAGATATTTCTGAAAACACCGAGCTTAAGCGAATACTTCCAATAATAGAACTTATACTAAAAGAATTCCCTGAAGCTCTTTTATCTATTGACACATTCCGAAGCAAAATTGCTAAAAATTGCATTGAAGTTGGAGCCAGTATCATCAATGACATTTCTGGAGGTAAATTAGATAAAAATATGCTTCAAACGGTTGCCAATCTTCAAGTGCCATATATTATGATGCATATGAAAGGTACACCACAAAATATGCAGTCTCAAACTGGATACGATAATTTAGTAAAAGACATCCTGTTTTATTTTTCTGAGCGAATTGCTGCAGCGAGAGCATATGGAATTGTGGACATTATAATTGACCCAGGCTTTGGATTCGCAAAAACCACAGCACATAACTATGAACTATTGCGTCAACTTGAAATTTTAAAAACGCTCAATCTTCCGATATTAGCTGGCTTATCGAGAAAGTCGATGATTTACAAACCACTAAAAATCAGTGCTAAAGAAGCGCTTAATGGGACGTCGGTTTTAAATACGATAGCCTTACAAAAAGGAGCTTCAATTTTAAGGGTTCATGACGTAAAGGAAGCCGTAGAATGTATCACATTACTAGAACTATTTAAACCTTAATCAATGAAATATATTTTTGTTAGTCTAATCCTAATTTTCTGTTCTTGTTCAAATGAAAAAATTGTACAACTTCCAGAAATTTCAAATTCTAATATCACTGAGGTTATAGATGTATCAGCCGCTTACCTTTTTTATAATGAAACCGTAGCTGATAGTGTTGAATTGAACAGAAAGAACCTAATAGGTACCACAAACTGGCTCGTTAATGTGGATAAACGTTTAACTTTAAATCAGGCAATTCCAAAAATTAAATTCTTGCAAGACAAAAAACGCAATGCAGAAATGCATAAAAATGAAGCCGCTAAAAATTATTATACATGTCATGATACAAGTATTAGTAATTTAGGGTTTATCGAGTTTACGGATGTTATTTATCGCGATTGGATTCCCGGAGAAAGCATTCCAAAGCTTGACAGCTCTAATCATCCAGCCACTATTGGATATCAATTTGATGGAAGTATTCGAATATTAAATCCTGACACCGAAGCGATGCATTTCGAAACCACTTTAGAAGAATTAACAGAGCATTTAAAAACCATGGACTCTCTTAACGATGTTATTCATCTTAATTTTGATAGGAGCATAAGTTTTCAGCAGTATATAAGCTTAAAATCAAAGCTCGCTAAATTTAAATTTAAGCACGCTAAAATAGCTAATGAAGAGTTTATTTTCAATTAAGTATATTTTGTTAAATTTACACAAACACCTCAGCCTTGGATAAATTCAAATTTTGGGATTTTGGAATTGTAGACTTCATAGATGTTTTTCTTGTGGCTATTCTCCTGTATTATGTTTACAAACTTGTAAAAGGTACTGTTGCAATCAATATTTTTATTGGTATTATTATAATTTATTCAGTTTGGAAACTCACTGATTTTTTGCATATGCAAATGCTGCATAACATCTTCGATGGATTCATGAAAGTTGGTATTATCGCTTTAATAGTTGTGTTTCAACCCGAAATTAGAAAATTTTTATTGATGGTAGGCTCAACTAATTTAAGTGGAAGAGGGAAGTTTTTTGGTAAAATGAAATTTCTAAAATCAGCTGTTGAAACAGAAACAGATGTTATGGCAATAATCTCTGCATGTAAAAAAATGGGCGCTTCTCAAACCGGAGCATTAATTGTATTAGAGCGCAACAACAATCTTGATTTTTTAATTAGTACTGGTGACACTATGAATATTGCGGTTACTCAGCCTATAATTGAAAGTATATTTTTTAAAAATAGCCCTTTACATGATGGTGCTATTATAATTGAAAATAACATTGTTAAAGCCACACGTGTCATTCTCCCAATAAATAACGAAAAAAACATACCTCTAAGATTTGGCTTACGCCATAGAGCTGCTGTTGGAATTACCGAAAAAACTGATGCCTTGGCTATCGTTGTGAGTGAAGAAACAGGACAAATATCTTTTATAAAAAATGGTGAATTTGTAATGTTTAAAGACGCTTCAGAATTATCTGAAATGATTAAAACTGATTTAGCTTAATATGGTTTGCAAAAACTGTCAGACCGAATTGCTCTCAAAAAGCGATTACTGCAATACATGTGGAGGAAAAGTAATACGAAATAGACTCACTATTCGAAATCTTTTTGAGCATATTAGCGAGACGTTCTTTAATTACGATAACAAATTATTACGCACGTTTATAAACCTCTTAACAAAACCGGAAGATGTAATTGGTAGTTATATTGCCGGCGTACGTAAGAAATATGTCAATGTAATAAGCTATTTTGCTTTAGCCATTTCTATTACTGGATTAGAATATTTTATTTTGAATAAATTCTACCCTGAAGCTATAGATATTTCAGCGCTAAGTGCTAAAGGGCTGGAGAGTTTTACCAATGACATTATGATGACGATTCAAGAATACCAATCGTTTGTATTGATGGCATTTATACCAATTTATGCGATAATTGCTAAAATAGTCTTCTTTAATCTTAAGAAATTTAATTTCACCGAGCATCTGGTGATTTTCATGTTTATCACTGCGCAACTGTCAATTGTTGGTGCTTTTATTGTGATACCATTTGCAATGTTTGGTATCAAAATGGGTTCAATTAGTTTATTCATTCTTGGTTTTCAATTGTTGTATTCGGCCTATTGTCTAAAACGATTATATCAATTGAGTTTTAAAGGCATCGTATTAAGAACGTTATGGTTTATTGTCGTCTTTTTCGTGTTATATATTATTGCAATTATCGCTGTGTTGGCAATTTTATTTTTCACTCAAGGCCCTGAGTTTTTTAAAGAATTAATAGAAACACAACGCGCAACATCAGAAGCTGTAAAATAAGGAAGTCTTAAGCGACTTCAGATTTTATAAACTGCACTTCATACAAGTTTTTGTAATGACCATCCGCCTTTTTAAGAAGCTCTTTATGTGTTCCTTTTTCAACAATATCTCCAGCATCCATAACAATAATTTGATCTGCTTTCTGAATGGTTGCCAAGCGATGCGCAATTACAATTGACGTACGCCCTTTTGTGATTTTATCAGTCGCATCTTGTATCAATTGTTCAGAATATGAATCGACAGATGATGTAGCTTCATCCAACACTAAAATACTAGGATTCGTAACATAAGCTCTTAAAAATGAAATCAATTGGCGTTGACCAGACGATAGCATTACGCCTCTCTCCTTTACATTGTAATGATAGCCATTAGGCAAACTCATAATAAATTCATGAATCCCAATATCTATTGCAGCTTGTTCGACCTGAGCTTCTGTAATTTCTGGATGATTTAAAGTGATATTATTTAGAATCGTATCTGCAAATAAAAACACGTCCTGCAAAACCACAGCTGTTTGCGCTCTCAATGACCTTAAAGTCAATTCTTTTACATCTTGACCATCAATACAGATACTTCCCTTTTGAATATCGTAAAAACGGTTTAACAAATTAATAATCGTTGATTTACCTGCTCCTGTTGCTCCTACGATAGCGATAGTCTGCCCTGCTGAAACATCAAACGAAATTCCTTTGAGCACTTCTTCACCTTCAACATATGAAAAATGGACATTTTTAAATGAAATATCGCCTTTAAAATGAGTAGCATTAACCGAACCTGAATCATCAATTTGTGAACTTGTATCTAGAACTTTAAAAACACGATCTGCAGCCACCATTCCCATTTGCAACGTATTGAATTTATTTGCTATCTGATTCAACGGTCTAAATAACATTGGAATCATCATAATAAAAGCTGTCAATTCTCCTAACGAAGCGGTTTCATCAACTATAACATTTAAGCCTCCATACCATACTACGAAACCCAATGTAATAGAAGATAAAAATTCTGCAATTGGGAAGAAAATAGAATTGTACCAAACGGTTTTTAACCAGCCTTTTTTATGACGTTCATTAATGGCTTTAAAATTTTTATATTCAGTAACTTCCCTCGTAAATAACTGAAGAATCTTCATTCCAGTGACACGCTCTTGAACAAAACTATTTAAATTTGACACTTCAGTTCTAACATCTTCAAAAGCACGTTTCATGTACTTCTGAAAAATTTTAGTAGCAAACAATACAATTGGCAATGTTGTAAAAACAATTAGACTCAACTGCCAATTCATATAGACCATTAGACATCCAACCGCCAGCATTTTTAGAATATCACTAAATATCATGAACAAGCCTTGACCAAAAATATCAGCTATACGCTCCATATCAGTCACTGCTCTCGTAATTAATACCCCAACAGAGGAGTTATCAAAATATTTCATTTTGAAGCTCAGCATGTGGTTATAGAGTTTGAATCTAATATCCTTGACCACAGTCAATCCCAACCAACTTGCATAATAAATAAACAACAACTGACTTGTAACTTCTAAAACAAGAAGTACCACCATAGCAATTACATAATATATGAAACCGTCAAATTCCTGTATTGCTATTTTAGAATCAATTGCAAGTTGAAGAACTTTAGGGCGAGCGACACCAAAAACCGCTAAGCCAATAACAAAAAGCAAAGTTCCAAAAAACACCAATTTATAGGGTTGTATAAATTGCAGGAGTCGTTTAAAAAGGATGATATCAAAAACTTTGGTTGCTTTTTTAGCCATAGTTATACTTGAATTTTTATGGTTTCAGGATAGTTAACATCTGTTAGATACAAACCATGTGCTGGCACTGAAAATCCAGCTTCACTTCTACTTTTCGATTTTATAATCTCATGTAATTGTTCAACCTCTACTTTCCCTAAACCAATATTAATGAGTGTACCGACAATTGCTCTTACCATATTTCTTAAAAACCGATCCGCTGTTACAACAAAAATCAATTCATTATCATGTTCCTGCCATTTGGCCTCTTTAATGCTACAATTATACGTTTTTACATTTGTATTACTTTTTGAAAAGCATTGAAAATCTTTATACTGCAATAGAATTGCACTCGCCGTGTTCATTAGTGAAACATCAATAGGCGAATACTGCATAAAAGCGTGTTCTGATGAAAACACATTTTTGCGAGTTGATACCCTATACTGGTACGTTCTACTTATAGCGTCAAATCGCGCATGTGCGTCGTTGTGAACTTCAAAAATATCATGTATTGCAATATCACTTGGTAAGTATGAATTAAGTCTAAATACTAAATTTGGATCCAAAGATTTTTCAAAATCAAAATGAGCAAACATCTGTTTGGCATGGACACCTGCATCAGTTCTTCCAGCACCAACCACTTGAATTTGATCTTGTAATAGTGTCGACAATGCTTTCTCTACAACTTCTTGCACAGAAATAGCCTCAGGTTGAATTTGCCAACCATGATATGCCCTTCCGTTATATGATATTTCAATAAAAAATCTCAATTGAATGTCTTATTTTTGTAATAGAAGCTACAAAGATAAATAGAAATACTAGTTTCGGCTCACAATATTATCTTAATGCGAAAAATCCTCCTTCTTTCTGATACTCATAGTTATATTGACGACACTATTTTGAAATACGTTAAGCAGGCTGATGAAGTATGGCATGCTGGTGATATTGGGGATTTAAAAGTAACTGATACCATAAAAGCATTAAAACCCTTACGCGCTGTTTATGGCAACATTGACGATGCAAAAGCACGTTTAGAATTTCCGGAACACAATCGGTTTTTGTGTGAAAATGTTGATGTATGGATCACACATATAGGTGGTTTTCCTGGCCGTTACGATGGTCGTGTTAAAGAGGATATTCGATTGGATCCTCCCAAGCTGTTTATTTCAGGGCATTCACACATTCTAAAAGTAATGCCAGACAAAAAATTGAATTTACTACATATGAATCCAGGAGCTGTAGGAAAATATGGATTTCATAAAATACAAACCATGTTGCGTTTTACAATAGATGGTTCTAATATCGAAAACTTAGAAGTCATAGAATTTAACGCATAAAAAAACCCAAGATCTTCACCTTGGGTTTACGCACTAAGTTATAAGGTTTATCTTAATCGATCAACAGATTTTACAAGCTCTTCATCCTTTTTTATGGCTTTATTGGCTAAAACCAAAAATACGATAGAAAAAATAGGTAGAAGAATCCCAATACCTTTCTCAGAAACATTAGCTTCTCCAGATATGTTTAGCGATTGATACACAAATAATCCTAATAAAATAAAGTTTAATATGATGTTAAGTCGTCCAAATACAAATTGGGACTTCCTATTTTTATAACTAAATATTGAAATCAAAGATAATACAGTTGAGGTAATAAACAAACCAATATAGTATAAATTGTCTTGTGCATAAAACGGTTGATCTGATTGCGTAGTCCATAAATGAAACACAAAAATCAATCCTGCCGAAATGACGGCTGAAAGAAGTAAATAAACAGTTTGTATACGCTGTAGCATCTATTTTTTTAAAACGAAGGACAAAATTAAAGGTTTCTTTTTAAAAACTTGTATTATTTTATAAAATAAAATCGTATTATTGCATATATAATCTGTTACTTACAGAGTCTCAGAATATTAATCTTCAGATTTTTTTCAAATTTTTCCCCATATTACGATTTACAGAAAAGTAAGAATTAAATCCTTTCAGTTTAAACAAATTTATTCAATACACATAAATGTTTGAAATTTCCCAATTAAAAGAAAAGAAGCTATCTGAATTACAAGAAATAGCTCAAAAATTAAGTGTGCCAAAATATCGTGCACTTAAAAAACTAGATCTAGTTTATCAAATTCTAGATTATCAAGCAGCGAACCCAGAAGCTGTAAAAAAAGAGATAACTAAAACTGATGCTCCTGAAAAAGCGCCTGCAGTTAAAACACCTACAGCAAGAAAACCAAGACCTCGTAGAGAGCGTGTTGAAAAAAAGCCTGCTCCTAAAGCTCCTGTCAAAGAGCAACAAAAAATAGAGTTCTCAGAAACTAAAAAAGAAACTCCTGTTGCATCTAAACCAGTACAAACTACTGATAACAAACCAGCAGCTCAAGAAACTAAAAAACCTCAAGAAAAACCTCAAGAAAAACCTCACAAACCAAATCCAAGACCTAAAGGAAACGACAATAAGCCAAATCCGCGTTCAAAAGGAAATGACAACAAGCCGAATCCGCGTCATAAAGATGGAAACGTCGCCACTAACAATGGCAATAAAGACAATCGTAATCGTTACAGAGAACCTGATTTCGAGTTTGATGCAATTATTGAAAGTGAAGGTGTATTAGATGTCATGCAAGATGGTTACGGATTTTTACGTTCATCAGATTACAACTATTTATCTTCTCCTGATGATATTTATGTATCACAATCACAAATTAGATTATTTGGTTTAAAAGTAGGAGACACTGTTTTTGGGAATGTACGACCTCCAAAAGAAGGCGAAAAATATTTTCCACTTATTAAAGTGAGTAAAATTAATGGTCAGAAACCAGAAGTGGTAAGAGATCGTGTTTCTTTTGAGCATTTAACACCTTTGTTTCCTCAAGAAAAGTTTAATCTAGCCGAAAAGCAAAGTACCATTTCTACGCGTATCATGGATTTGTTCTCTCCTATTGGAAAAGGACAACGTGGAATGATTGTATCACAACCTAAAACAGGTAAAACAATGCTTTTAAAGGATGTTGCTAATGCTATAGCAGCGAATCATCCAGAAGTGTATCAAATGATATTACTGATTGATGAACGTCCTGAAGAAGTTACTGATATGCAGCGTAATGTTAGAGGTGAAGTGATTGCTTCTACGTTTGATAAAGAAGCGCATGAACATGTAAAGATTGCAAATATTGTGCTTGAAAAAGCAAAACGTTTGGTTGAGTGTGGACATGATGTTGTTATATTATTAGACTCCATTACCAGACTCGCAAGGGCATATAACTCGGTTCAGCCAGCATCTGGAAAAATATTAAGTGGTGGTGTTGATGCTAATGCATTACACAAACCAAAGCGTTTCTTTGGAGCGGCTCGTAACATTGAAAATGGAGGTTCCTTAACTATTATTGCTACAGCATTAACAGAGACTGGATCAAAAATGGATGAAGTTATTTTTGAAGAATTCAAAGGAACAGGAAATATGGAATTACAATTGGATAGAAAAATATCGAATCGTAGAATATTCCCTGCAATTGATCTTACGTCTTCTAGTACGCGTAGAGATGACATATTGCTTGATGCTAACACCATACAAAGAATGTGGGTGATGCGTAAATACTTGGCAGATATGAATCCTGTTGAAGCGATGGAATTTATTAATGATCGCTTTAAGCAAACTCGTAATAATGAAGAGTTTTTAGTTTCAATGAATGGCTAAAAAAACTTAAATATTACATAACAAAAAATCCCCTTGAAAGATCAAGGGGATTTTTTTTGAGCCTATGGACGGGCTTCCTTCGACAAGTTACACGTGCGAACTTCGTCACAAAAATATTTGCTCCTCGGTAATGCTCAGGATAGACTTCTCGCCCCGATATTATGCATAAAAAAAATCCCTCTTTAAAAGGGACTTTTTATTGAGCCGATGGAGGGACTCGAACCCACGACCTGCTGATTACAAATCAGCTGCTCTAGCCAGCTGAGCTACATCGGCAAAATAGTTTACAATCATAATCTATAATGACTATAGTTGTAAATATTTTTTAATTAAATTATCCTAATTTATTAATCTTTTCAATTAATGCTCTTCCTTTTTCTTCAAGCTCAGCATTGATTGCTTTAAAATGTGATTTCTTATTATCAACACTTCTATTATTAACCTTAGCAATTAAAGTGTCAAATGTATCAATTGCTTCATCAATAATTGCTTCACTTTTTTTAGTATCCTTGTCTGTATTTGAATATTCCCATACATACACGGCTTCAATAATGTCACCTAATACATAATTAATATCCTTTTTTAAATCTCTAACATTTGCCATAATATACTTGTCTTTATTTAAGAGCAAAATTACACATAAACTTCTAATAGTTTAGCTTTTTTACTTCTAATTTGATAAGATTTTATTGCCGCAGGAATAAGTAGTGTTTCACCTTTTGATATGCGTTCTGAGAATGAATTAGAAACAAACTCAACAGCTCCATCAACACATATATAAATGAAAAACGAATCTTGATTATTCACTTTATCAATTGTGGAAGAAACTTCAATGAAATTTGTTGTAAAATAAGGGCAACTCACTATTTTATTAGGCGTATTTAACTTGGTACTATAGTCAATTCTAAAATCATCTTCCATTTCAAAATCAATTGCATCAATAGCTAAATCGTTGTGTAATTCTCGTGTTTCACCTTCTACATCCACGCGATCCCAGTCATGAATTCTATATGTTATATCACTGGTTTGCTGAATTTCTGCAAGTAATACACCAGCACCAATAGCGTGTATTCGACCAACATCTATAAAATAAGAATCACCTTCACTAACCTTAACATAATTTAAAATGTCGGGAAGTGTTTTTGCTTTTAAATTCTTAAGATAAATATCCACATTCATCTTTTGATTGAATCCGACGATTAAATTGGCATTTTCATCAGCTTGCATCACATACCACATTTCTGTTTTACCAAATGAATTATGCCGCTTAGCTGCCAATTCATCATTTGGATGTAATTGTATAGATAAATCTTGCTTAGCATCTATGAATTTTATAAGCAGAGGGAATTTATTTCCAAAATTCCTATAATTCTTCTCTCCTATTAAATCCGATTTATGATTCTCTAGGAGGGTTTTTAATGATGTTCCTTTAAAATTACCATTAATCACAATAGACGTATCTCCTTCAACATCGCTGATTTCCCAACTTTCACCAACTTTAGGAGTATTACTCTTTTTATTTAGAATTGTATTTAATTTATTCCCTCCCCAAATTTTTTCTTTTAAGATAGGCTCAAACTTTAGTGGGTATAATTCGTCTTTCATAAATTATTAGCAGAATAAGTTACATAATTTCGAGCAGTCTCATAAAGGGTGATTTCTATGTCAAATTTCTCATCTAACATAGGTCTTAATTTATTATAAATAACAACTGCAATATTTTCAACTGTTGGATTTAAATCTTTAAATTCTGGTACGTCAAGGTTTAAATTTTTATGATCGAAGGCATCCTCAATTTTGTCTTTAATTAATTCCTTTAAGACTTTCATATCTATTACGAAACCTGTTTCTTGATCAATAATTCCTGTAACACTTACTATAAGATCATAATTATGCCCATGAAAACTCGGGTTATTACATTTACCAAAAACCAAGTCATTTTTCTCATCCGACCAATCCTTTCTATACAATCGATGAGCTGCATTAAAATGCGCTTTTCTACTAACCGTTACTCTACTCATTTGGCGTCCTATTTAAATGTTGGTAGAATTTGTCAAAAATAATTTTAAACCATTCCGTATATAGCTTAGGATGCAACTCAATATCACGCTTCACTTGTTCTAGTGGCATCCATTTCCAATCGGCTACTTCTTCTGGATTAATTTTAGGATCTTCATTATATGAACCTATCATTACATGATCAAACTCATGTTCGGTCAGTCCATTATCAAAAGGCGCCTTATAGATAAAAGAAATCGTTTCTTTTAATGCTGTTACAAATCCCATTTCTTCCTGCAAACGTCGAATTCCTGCATCCAAATTTGATTCACCTTCTCGCTGATGACTGCAACACGTATTCGTCCATAATCCTGGTGAATGGTATTTTTGCAATGCTCTCTGTTGCAACATTAATTCATCCTTATCATTAAAAATAAAAACAGAAAAAGCTCTGTGTAGCAATGCCTTCTCATGCGCTTCCAATTTTGGCATAAGTCCAATTTGTTCATCCTTTTGATTAACGAGAATTACTTGTTCTTCCTTCATAGTGTAAAAGTACCAAGTAAATTTAATAAAAAAGAGCAATGCCGTCCTAAAATAAAAAGAGCATTCAATATTTTTGAATGCTCTTTTCTAAATATGAGGATATTTCGCTTAATTCTCGACGACAATAAATTCACTTCGGCGGTTGGACTGATGTTGTTCTTTACTACATTTCACACCATTTGAACAGCTATTAACTAACTGTGTTTCTCCATATCCTTTTCCTGAAATCCTTTCTTTAGCAATACTTCCCTTAGCTACAAGATAATCAATAGTAGCTTTATTTCTTCTGATAGACAAAGCCAGGTTATAACTATCTCTTCCACGGGAGTCAGTATGAGAGCGAACATCTACTTTTACTCTCGGAAATTCTTTTAGATAATTAATGATTTTCACTAATTCTATTTCAGCATCAGGTCTGATATCAGATTTATCATAATCAAAATAAATAGGTTTCAAATTTAAGAGCTCAAACAAATCCGTCCCAATAGATGCCGCTTTTGGTACTGCCTTAAGGCTCAATTTTAGAGCAATAACTTCTCTTAATTTAGCATCTACTTCAAACTGTTCTTGATCTTTTTCGTAATCAAGCTTGCTCCCTTCTACTTTATAGGTAGCATTGCTGCAATCTAATTCAAAATTAAAAGCACCATTACTATCAGACATCAACTGTTTCAATTCCTTTTGATTTGAATTATATATAATAATTGATGCATTAGAAAGCACCTCATTAGTATCCTGATCTACCACAATTCCAGAAACTTCTTGCTTACATATATTTTTAGTGAAACTATAAATATCGTCATCCCCTTTTCCTCCACTTCTATTTGAAGACACAAAGCCTTTTCTGGTAGTTTCGTTAATGATATATCCGAAATCATCTTTTGGACTATTTATTGGCATTCCTAAATTATAAACCCTTTGGGATGATTTTCCATTAGATTCAATATTTTCAAATTCAAAAATATCCAAACCGCCCAGTCCCAAATGACCATCAGACGCAAAATACAAGGTGCCTTTATTACTTATAAAAGGAAAGTTTTCACGTCCTTCAGTATTAATTTTTGCTCCTAAATTTCTAGGCTCACCAAAGGTTCCATCTTCATGAATTTCGACTTCAAAAATATCTGAACTCCCTAGTGTTCCAGGCATATCAGAAGCAAAATACAACTTAGTTTCATCCGCATTCAATGCAGGGTGCGCCACATTATATTCGTCATTATTAAATGCTAAGGATTCTACATTGGTCCAATTTCCTTCCACTAATGTTGCTCTATAAATTTTTAAACTGTGTTCCCCTTCACTATTCTTCTTAAACTTTCCATTGAAGAAATTATTCCTAGTGAAATACATGGTATTACCATCGTTTGTAAATGACGTTGATGACTCATGATATTTAGTATTAACGTCTCCTTCAACTTTTGAAACTGCTTGTTCTGAAACCTGATAGACATCCAAATAGGGCTGCTCGTTCCATGTGTAAATCTTACCCTTCTCACGAGAGGAAGCAAATACAATTCCTAGATCATAAAATGAAGCCCCAAAATCTGAATTTGGAGTATTAAAATCCTCATTTAACAATTCGAATTCCTTAGATAGTTTTTGAATTTCTTTCAAATAATTTGGAGTCAGTTCAAATTGTTTTGCTCGTGAATCTTCAGGTTTAAGTTTTGAAAACTTTTGCATCATTCGATCAGCTTCAGTATAGTTTTGTAAGGCCTTTAAACTTTGAGAAAACTTGTAATATGTTTCAGAATCAATACTATCATGAGATGAAAGCAATTGACCATACCATTTAGCAGCATCTTCCATTTTACCATTGAAATAATATGCATTTGCTAAATTCTGAAGCAGCTCGATTGATGTATTTCCTTCTTCTGCTAATTGTAGCAAAGTTTCCGTGGTTTTCACATATGATAACTTATCATATTCTTTTTGTGCATTTTCAATCTTGCCTTTTTGAGCGAATGTCACCTGAATACATAAAACTGCAAATACGGATACTATAAATAGTCTTTTTTTCATTTCTTATCTTTTTTAGAAGAATCTTGGTGATAATATTCTACCCACAGTTTGCAATTCAAAACGTAGCATTATTTCATGAGTTCCGTTATTGTAATTGTTCAAATTAGTAGTTGTTAAGTCATATGCATAACCAATAAACAATCCTTCATTTAATTGAAATCCAGCCAATCCACTAACAGAGTCATCCCATCGGTAAGCCATACCTAAGGTTAGTTTATCATTAAACAACGCATTTAGAGATAGATCGGCAATTAAAGGAGCTCCTGACACGACTTTAGCTAAGAACGCTGGTTTTAATTTTGTGTTTTCACTTAAATCAAATACATAACCTCCAATTAAAAAATAGTGTAAACGTTCGGCCGCTATGGATTCTTGAAAGTCATCATAATGCTTCGTCGTTATAAAATTTGGTACCGAAAGTCCCAAATACCATTTATTAGAATGCATATACAACCCTGCTCCAACAGTTGGAGAGAATAAATTTAGGTTTTCACTAAAAGCTGAATCCGGGTTTTGATAAATTCCTTCACTCCAGTCGGTATTCAATAGATGAAATCCGCCTTTAACACCAAATGAAAGTTTTGTGTTTCCTGATTCATTTACCCGAATTGAATAGGAAAAATTCACATCAAAATAGGTTTCATTAGCAGGTCCTAATTGATCGTTTACAACATTTAAGCCTAAACCTATTCGTTCATTTCTAAGCGGGGTATGTAATCCAAAAGTCATAGTTTTTGGTGCACCATCTATACCGACCCACTGGGTACGGTATAGACCTGTAACACTTAATACGTCTCTTTGTCCTGCATATCCTGGATTTACAGTCATGGTATTATACATGTACTGTGTATATTGTGGGTCTTGTTGTGCGTTTATGTCTAGGCTTAATAGTGCAGTAAACACTACTAAAATTAAGCTTCTCATCAATGATGATTGTTGTATCATTTTAATTTTCTTTTTAGTCGTTTACTTTATTTTATCTATTTATGTATAACCATCCGATTCGTGGCTTAGAACCATCACCCAAATTAAGTACATAGTAGTAAGTACCTACTGGTAATTTATCTGATCCATTAATAGTTGATCTTCCATTTGATGTTCCCGACCAATCATTTAAATATCTTCTTGTTTCAAATACTAAATTCCCCCAACGGTTATAAACTTCAAGTTTATTATTTGGATAGTTTTGAATACAGTTTATGATTAGCGTCTCGTTTACACCATCACCGTTTGGAGAAAATTCATTGAACACTTCTAAACAACCAAGTTCGGTTACTGTAGGGTCATCAACCGTATTATTATCAAAATCATCACCATCATCACTCGTATCCTCTACTGACTCTCCAAAAGAGGTTATTCCTGTTGCTATTACACTATTTTGAACACCTCCGGCAAATAAAGCCTCTTCATTAATAATAAATGTTGCCGAATAGGTTGCTATTTCGCCCTCTAATAAGACACCTTCCGGACTTCCTAAATCAGAAGTTACAAATGATGGTTCCGTAGTTAAAAATAATGGATTACCATTTGAATCTATAAAAGTGTCAATCAAGTTTACGTCCGTTAAAGTTACATCCCCAGTATTTTCAACTTGAATCGTGTAGGTAATAGTGTCACCCATATTAGTTCCAAACATGTCTGCCGTTTTTGTAGCATTAATTTCTCCCATACAATTACTTCCAACTGCTGGATCGTTATCATCACAATCCTCACTGGTTGGAACACCATCACAATCTGCATCATTTACATTTGAATTCGTGTTTAGTGGATCGTTATCATCACAATCCTCACTGGTTGGAACACCGTCACAATCTGCATCATTGACATTTGAGTTCGTATTCAGTGGATCGTTATCATCACAGTCTTCACTCGTTGGAACACCATCACAATCCGCATCATTAGCATTACTACCTACAGTTGGATCGTTATCATCACAATCCTCACTGGTTGGAACCCCGTCACAATCTGCATCGTTGACATTTGAATTCGTATTTAGTGGATCGTTATCATCACAGTCCTCACTCGTTGGAACGCCATCACAATCTGCATCGTTGACATTTGAATTCGTATTTAGTGGATCGTTATCATCACAATCCTCACTGGTTGGAACACCATCACAATCTGCATCATTGACATTTGAATTCGTGTTTAGTGGATCGTTATCATCACAGTCTTCACTGGTTGGAACACCATCACAATCTGCATCGTTCACATTTGAATTCGTATTTAGTGGATCGTTATCATCACAATCCTCACTGGTTGG